>TARA_R110000850_G_scaffold91742_13_pt1 | contig 32271 bp, 31 predicted proteins | sample TARA_R110000850 | Tara Oceans TARA_R110000850 (sample SAMEA4397586) | marine metagenome | biome: Polar Biome; feature: [SRF] surface water layer (ENVO:00010504); material: water (ENVO:00002006), including particulate matter (ENVO:01000060) such as... | depth 5 m | reverse complement strand
CGGGCTGACCCTGCAACATTTCGAGACTCGCGTAGGCCGGGGTCAGTGCGCCGAGGCTTCCGGCATCAAATCGGGTTGTTTCAGCGCGCGCATGGGCTTCGCTGTCATGTGCGGCGCGTGCAATGCCGAAGTCAAAAACCTTGGGCTGCATGTGCTGATCCAGAATGACATTGCCCGGCTTCAAATCTGAGTGAACCACGGCACGCCGATGCGCGCAGCTCAGGGCGCTGCCGATTCCACGGATGATCGGATAGGCCGAGCGCAAGGGCATCGAGGCCCCGCCCAGACGACGAATCAGCTGCTTGAGATCATCGCCGCGAACGTATTCCATGGTCATGAAGACGACGCTGCCATCCTTGTCGAAATCATAAACGCGGACGATGTTCTCGTGCGCCAGTTCTTGTGTGCGTCGCGCTTCGCGCTGAAGTGCCACCAACGAATCCGGATGATGCCGGAATGCATCGTTGAGAACCTTGATGGCAATGTGCGGGTCGCGGTCGCGCGCCTCCACCTTGCGTTCGTCGGTGGCCAGGTACACCACGCCCATGCCGCCACTGCCCAGCTTCTTTTCCAGGACGAAGCGATCCTTGAGACGGGTTCCGATGCCGATGTCCTGAGTGGGCAAGTTGCGTTTCGCCAACTTGTGCCAGGTGCCGGACGAGTTTGTTGTGGACGTTGGCCGGGCAGTGACTGAAGGCAATAACTGTGTGGCGTCGTCGTCTATTTGCGTTTGCACCTGCTTGGCGGGAGTGCCAGCTGTGGTTGGGCTGACCTGCTTTTGCAGTTCGAGCAACTTTCTGCGGACTGCGCCGTGCAGGCGTGGGTCGATGCCTTTGCGCTGGAGCAGGGCATCCATCATGGCCAGTTCGGATTGGTGCCGGGACGCTTCAATGGCACCTCGCTGATTGAGCCGTTTCGCCAATTCAGACAGCGGCATTTCACCGCTCTGAACCTGTGCCAGCCACTGGCCGATCCCGGTGCTCACGTCATTCCTCGATGCGGACAACCAGAACCGTCAGGTTCTCGGGCGCACCCTTTTCAAGGCAGGTTTCCAGAAATTGGTGAGCCATCGTCCGCGCCGTTGTCTTGCTCGACAGCACGTCTAGCAGCTCCGCCTCGCTCATTTGCAGATGAAAGCCAGCAGTACTGAGCAGAAAAGTATCGCCAGGGCGCGCGGCGCAGCGGCTCCATCTCACACCAGACTCACGTGGAACGCCTGATTCCGAGCGGGTCGCGGTGAGGTCATGGCTGGCGCTGTCCAACGTCAAGGGCTGCAACTGTGTGCCTGCGCAGCGATAGATGCGGCAACTGCCTGAGGCACCGAACACCAGCGTGTCATTCAGTTCTGCCAGAACCGCGATATCCGCACCTATGTCATCAAGCCGGCTAGATTGTGCGTACTGATACAGCTTGTCGTACGCCGCATCCAGCGAATCCTTGAGAATCTGCTCTGAGAAAGGACCGTCCTGATCGCGATGCAGCGCCTGCAGACTTCTGATGAGCGATTGACTCGCGAGCGATCCGGCGGTCTGTGTGCCACGACCATCCGCCACGGCCCAGATCTTCTTCTCAGGCAAGTCCAGCAATGCATCTTCATTGAGCGGCTGCACGCGACCGCGGTCCGTCAATCCCCGTGAGCTGATCAGCAAACTGTTTCTGCCTGTCGTTATCCTTGTCCAGACCGGACGCTACCACCCGCAGGCGCCGAGTTCCACGACGGACGGCCCGGTCTTTGCCGAAAACCCCTTGGCGGTGTGCGCCTCAAGCGGTCGAGCCTGATGGCTTCTTGGCAATGACGAGGTTGCCTGCTGGCAGGGTCCTGCTAAAAGGGCGCTAGCCCTCAGCGCTGTTAATGATGCCGCACGCAACTCTGGGGCCAGCTGCCCCGGACGGCTGAGAGGAGAGATCATCCGCATTGCCATGCACGATGACTGCCCGACCGACGATCGAGTCGGTGCCATCCAGGCGTAGCAGCGAATCTGTCAGGTCAATCTGCGCATTGCCCTGCGCATCGGCAATGATGTTGCCCAGATCTCCGTTGTGGCGCTGTCCAATCTCAGAATCCGGCGCACCGTGCGCGTGTCCATGCGGGTTGAAATGGCCACCCGCCGAGGATGCATCATCAGCAGAGCAATCACCGGTTTCGTGAATATGAAAACCGTGTTTGCCCGGTGTAAGCCCGGAGATCGTTCCGCTCAGGCTCACCCCTCCAGCGCCATCTTCAAAAATAAGCGTGCCATTGGCCTCGTTTCCCTTGGTGGGAGACAGGATAGCCGTGGCGCTGAACACAGACTGGGCCACGGGCCCGTCAGTGGAAAGGGGTGCTGCCTTTGTGGTCGAGGCAGGTGAATCGGATTCGGTTGATTGTCCGCAGGCCGTGATCATGCCGGTGCACAGCAGGAGTGAGAGTAGTGGAATGCGGTGTGCCAATTGATTGTTCATCGGATCTGGTATCCATGGCCGTCGCGGTCAGGCAATCGGCCTCGCAAAAGTGAAGGGTGCCGCCGATAAATCGGCCGACGGAGATGGGTTCCAGCTTAAGCCGGCAAGGTTAATTGGAACTTTCCGTATGGCCCTTGCCCAGAGATGCGCCAATGAAAAAGGCCAGCGTGGGCACGCTGGCCTTTTCGTCCACCGATTGGTGGAGCTGGCGGAATCGAACCGCCATATAAGGTGAACGAATACAGGGCTATGCATGATTCTGGTGCCGCTGTGGTGCCCATAGGTGCTCAATTTTGGTGTGCTGAGCCTTGGAGAACTCGGGAAGCCAGCGCCCGTAGGTTTTGCGGATCATTCCCCAATCCTTGTGACCCATCTGCTTGGCGACGTACATGGGTTCCACGCCAGCGCTCAGGAGCATTGAGGCGAAGGTGTGCCGTGTTTGATAGGCAGGCCGGTGGCGGATGCCTGCGCGAGCTACCGTGGGGTTCCAGCAGGTCTTGCGGTAGGGGCCATCATGCTTCCAGGGCTCGCCCGTGCGTGGATTCTCGAATACGTGGTCCTTGCCTTCCGTAAATGCCAGCTGTCGATTGAGTGCGGCGATGGCCTGCGGATGAAGGTCTACATCGCGAACAGATGAATCTGTCTTGCCGTAGTTCTTCTCGCCTTGGGCCGTGCGAGTCACGCAGACCCGGAATCGTTTTGCAGCCAGGTCAACGTGCTTCCAGCGAAGGGCGATCAGCTCCGATGTGCGAAGGCCTGACCAAACGGCGAACTCGATGATGTTCTGGATTTGGCCTTCACTGGCAGCTAGCAGGGCCTCCAGTTCCGCGCGCTCCAACGGATCAGGCTCTTCCGAGCGATGCGAGAAGTTCGGAATCTTCGAAATGGGATCCCGATCAATTTGCTCGTTTCTGAGCGCTTCTCGGAACACAGCCCTAAGGGGAATCAGGATGTTGTTCTTTGTCTTGCCGCAGTTGTCCAGGTCGTTTAGCCAGTCCTCTACCTCGGCTGTTGTGAGGTCCGACAAACGGCGCTGACCAAACTGGGGCAGCAGGTGGTAGACCGAATCCTTCTCATATCCCCGGTAGGTCGTCGGTTCGACCGACGTTCGCTTATTGGCCAACCAGAGCTTTATCGCGTGCTCCACCGTGATCTGGTGGCCTTTGAGAAAGCGCCGTGCTGCCGGGTGGGTGGGAAAGTGGGCAGGGAAGTAGAACGTCTTTAGCTGGATTTCCCGCTGCACGGTAGCGAGAAGCCTAGCTGCGCTTTTTCGATCCTCGGCGCGGCTATAGACGAAGCCTGTAAGCGTAGGCCGGTAGCGCTCACCCAAGTAATTAAAGGTGATCTGGCAGCGGCCCCGCTTGTTCGTTACCCCTGGGTAATCCATGCGTACACGGCTGGCATGTTTATGAAGACCCGATGGCCGCGCTTGGAGTACTCGACGCCTTCACGCCATTCGCGGCGCTTGATGCGGGCGTAGATGGCTTGGCGAGTCAGGCCGAGCAGCTCGGCGGCTTTCTCGATCGTGACCCAGATGAGGTGGGGTAGTGCGGACCCTGTGGGCGTGTCCATCGTTGACTCTCCATGACGAATGTATGAAGAGTATGGAAAACTACAGGTAGATTGTCAAATACTTCACTTAGCCCTTCTTGATGCCTTTGTCGCGGGCGCCCTCCACCTTCTCGATGCCCCGCACGACGCGCCAGAAATTCGTTAGCTTGGACCAGATGTTGTAGCCCACCGAGCGGTCGGTATGGCTTGTGTACTCGGGGAAGCGTTCCTTGGCGATGATTCCGAGAATTTTTTCGTACTTTTTTACGGTGCCCACAGAATGCATGACGTACAGGTACCTCCATCCGAATGCATGTCCCATGAAGAGCATTCCAACGGCGCTTTCCAGTTCGGGCCCGTGACCCCTGAAGTCGTTAGTAGCCCTAAGAATGATCTCTGTGCAGTCGTCGGGGAAAGTAGAGGCTGGAAGGGGTTCGCGAGGCATGGTGATCAGCTATAAAAGGAGATTATGAAAGACTACCTCTGTCGGTGCCTATTACTCAACATCTTCATTCTCATTTGGGATGTATTCCAAGCGCTCGACAGTCCGTTCAATCGTCCGAAGAACCTTGAATGAGGCTTGCAACTCTTGCCGCTGCTCCGTCATTGGGTTGTTGGCATTCCCGTCATCTTCCTCGCTAGTTGATGAAACGAAATCCACCTCTCCGCCTTTTGAGACAAATAAGAAAAGTCGGTCTACCGCCTTTCGGATTGCAGGAACGTCACCAGTGTCGACTTCGTTCTTAGCTTGTAAGTCCGCAACCGCTTGTTCAGTAACGTCTTTAACGCCCTCTTCCAAGATTTTTTTAGCCTCTTGCTCAAGCGCTCTTTCAGCGGAATCGTTCGACAGCTGTAGCGCGCGTACTTCCTGTTGTGTCTTTTTGATTTCGTAGTACTTCTCGGCAACCTTGAGCGAGGCTAGCAATATTCCACTAACCGACAGCGCAATCCCGTGTGCGACAAGCAGCGACACAATGATTGAGCCTTTGCTCGCCCCTACTATCTCGATGCTTTCCGGTGGTTCTCCGTGAGCAATTGCAATCCCCCTGCTAATTTCCCACCATTTCTCCGACCAGTCTCTTAAGTCAGTGATATTTTTTAGACTCGCCTCTCCGCCGAAGTGAACGCGCAGTAGCGTCTTGTTCCTAATGTCTACTTCTTGCTCAGCCCGAACGATTTTTTTCAGTGACTTGTGCTCGGCTTGCAGCCATTCGATTCCCGCGTTCAGTTGCGCATGTGCTTGCTTCATACGCTCGGCTGCGGTCGCTACGTCGATCGCGTTTTTGTACAAAACTTCGGAGACTGTCTCCGCGGCAGAGACGCCGATGTATTCGGCGATGCCAATCTCCGAGAGCACATCTAGCTGTCCCTTGGAAAGTTCTGAAGTCGGAATCTCTCGTAGGGCTATATCTAGGTTGCCGGCCACATCTTCGAATGGTTGCTTCTGCGCCTGAGTCGCATTGTGGTGAAGCTTTTGATGTAGAGCCTGGTACTTTTGGGGAATCTGTGCCTTCACAACGTTGGCCTGGAGCCAGGCTCCAAGCTCATACAACTCTTGAATTAGCATCGAATTGACCTTTACTTCATTGGCTATCTGGAGTTTGTCAGTACAACGTAGCAGATATGAATTGGCCCTAGACGCGAATCCTGCGGCTCCGAAATATCAGGGCGCAGTCACGATGCTACCTCTCGATTATAAGACTACTTACCTAGGCTCGGGTCCCAGACTCCGCGATCCAAATACTGATCTTTTTTTCTGCATCGCCGATTCGCTTCGGCCCTAGCTGCCTTCGATGAGTTGGCATTCGCGGCGTTCCACCACTCCTCACACTCACGGATGAGGCGCTTGCCAAGTTGACTCGACGCTCGAAGTTGCCGTGATTGTTGCTGCCGTTGATAGTCGGCGGCCCTGGCTGCTGCTTGCCTTTCGCGATTCTCAGACTCGGCGCGCTCGCGGGCTGCAGATGCTTTTCGGCTGAATTCCTGTGCCGCGAGTTCTGTCTGATATGCGACGTATTGAGCGGTGATCCAGTTGGAAAGCAGGTTTCCTGAGGTCACCCCAACGACGATCAAGAACAGCAGTAATAAGGGGTCCGTGTCGCCGATCTGCTTACGGGAAATTGGGCGTCGCTTCATGATCAGTCTGTCTTCCCCTCAACTTGACCTAGTTACGATGGGCGCAGCTTACCCGTCAAGCTAGGAAGCTGCGCCCCGGCTGGGACTTCCTAACGGCCCTTTGGCTTGCGGTACGTCGTGGCAGTGCCGCCGACGGCCGGTGGATAATTATTTGGTTCGGCCCCCACTGAGGCCTAGTCCGAGTTGTCTGAAGCGGGTCGCGAGATTGTCGGACAGCTCTATTTCGCCCCCTTTGACCACGTACTTTGTGCAATACGCGGCCACTCCGTTTTGCTCTGTCGGCTCCTCAATGCGAGCGATGCCAAAATTGCGATACCACCACTCCTTCCAATCTACTCGGCTGGCGGAGGTGTTGAGGTTCTCCTTGGAGCCGATGAGCGCGTGCAAATGCAAGATGCCGCTCTTGTGTCGCTCTAGGGCAACCGCGTAATGCACGCCATCCCCATGTTGTTTCCATCGCTTGCCGAACAACGTGCGGTTCAGATCATTCACGAAAAGGCGGGTGGCTTTCAGTGCCTTCTCTGGATGGACAAAGCCATTTGGCGAACTGTGCTTCCCAGGGTCAAAGGTGAAGGTGCAGAACCAGTCCCAGGGGTACCTCCCTAAGAACTCAACCCATGCATCTTGTAGTTGCCGAGTGCCCGACCGTCTGGAGTGAGGGCGCTCGGGCTTGGGCGCGTGCTCCTCCGTGCGCTCGCGTCCAAGCTCCTCGGCCCTTTCCTGCAGAGAGCTAGTCACCAGGCACGGCCCGGGAGCAGTGCCCGTAGCTCAGAGCTGTTCCCGCGCGGCGAGGTCTGCGCTAGCTTTGAGTGAGGAAGGATTTCCGCGGGGGCTGTCGCCCCCACACCCCTTGAGAGAGGGCGGGCTGGCACGAGGGCCGCGGCGCCTGCTTCAAGAGCACTGCCACCGAAAGTAGATGTCGAGGCGAAAAGGCCGGCTTCAAAATCTGGTGCCGTGGTGGTGCCATCTCGGTGCCGATTCCTGCCTAATGCTGGCCACAGGGCCAATCGACGAAAAGCGGGCGGGGCGTCTAAGCCTCTGATAACACTAGGCCAGCGTGGGCAACGCTGGCCTAGTTGTCCACCGATATGGTGGAGCTGGCGGGAATCGAACCCGCGTCCGACAACCTTCCGTCTTCCGCTCTACATGCTTAGTCTGTCTTTAAGTTTCGACGCAGACTCCCCGACAGACAGGGATCGCCAACGCTTATTCCCTTACTTTTTAGCCGATCAGCTAAGGACGAGCCGAACTAGCGAGTTGATGAGAGTCGACGACTGAGTCAGGGGCATCAACACCACCTGGTCAATCGCTCACCGGATTTAAGCGGCGAGGGCGTAGTTGGAGTCGTTCGCAACTAAGCTTGTTTGCACGGCGTTTAACGAGTGGCTATGCAACTCGGCATGCACGTAGGATTTCCAATCACCGTCGAGCCCAGATCAGCCCCATGTGCGGTTATAAGACTAGCACAGGCGCCGGGAGTTCCATCAGCCTCTGTCGCGAAGCAGCCGTCCCTTCTGACGGGCCCAGTCTTTCTCTTTGCTGTCGGCGCGTTTGTCGTGCTGCTTCTTGCCCTTGGCCAGACCGATGTCGGCCTTGGCCCGGCCACGTGTCCAGTGCAGGTCCAGCGGCACAACCGTGTAGCCGGCACGCTCAACCTTGCCGACCAACTGCGAGAGTTCGCGTTCGTGCAAGAGCAGTTTGCGCGTGCGGGTAGGGTCGGCGTGCACGTGCGTCGACGCCTGTTTCAGTGGCGTGAAGTGGGCGCCAATGAGAAAGGCCTCGCGATTCTTGAGCACCACATAAGCTTCGGTAATCTGCGCGCGGCCTGCGCGCAGGCTCTTGACCTCCCAGCCTTCCAGGATGAGCCCGGCCTCGAAATTTTCTTCGATGAAGTATTCGTGGCGCGCACGGCGATTGGCCGCAATCTGACGCGGCTGTTCGCCGGATTTCTTGTTGGCCGAAGGGTTCTGCTTGCTCATCCGCGCAAGTATACGGCGCGGCCGTCAACAGACCGAACATCCTGTTGTATCCGGCATCGCGTTAAAGTTGCGTCAATGAACTCGAATAAGGAGTGGCAAGTGGCAAGGGGAACAGAAAGGTGACGGCGAGTGCGCTGGTTGCCGATATCGGTGGTACCAATTGCCGCCTTGCCATTGCGAGCCCTGGCGCTCGTGCGCCGCGCCTTCAGAACCTGAAGGTTGTGCCCACGCCCAGGGGCGATCTGCAGGAAACCCTGAAGCAATATCTGCTTGAAAGTCAGTGTAGACGCCCGGACGTGATCGCGGTTGCGGCCGCTGGCAGGGTTCATCACGGAGAGAGTGGCGCGTCAGTTGCGCTGACCAACGCCGGCCTGATGATCGAGCAGACTTCCTTGGATCACTTCGCCTGCACGCGGTCTTTCTTGATCAATGATCTGGCTGCGGTCGCGGCCTGTATCCCTATGTTGCAAGCCGCTGACATGATGCCGTTGGGGCAGGCCATTGCGCAGATCAATGGTCCAAAGCTGGTTCTGGGGCTTGGCACCGGCATGGGCGCGTCAATGCTGACCCAGGCGGGTGAAGTGATCGAAACCGAAGCCGGGCACATTGATCTGGCTGCCGTCAGCGCCGAAGAGCGCGATCTGATTGACGCGATTTCCAGCGGCAATCGGCTGTCTGCTGAGCAGGTGCTTTCGGGCCCCGGCCTGGTTCGTCTGCACGCCGCCATCTCGGGTCATGCGGATATCCAGATTGAGGCTCTGCTGGATGCCTGCAGGGCTCAGGACCCCGCAGCGGTTCGCAGCCTGCAGGTGTTCTCACGATGGCTGGGCCGAGTGGCCGGAAACCTGGTGCTGAGCCTGGGGGCCTGGGGCGGGGTTTATTTCACTGGCGGCGTGGCACGCGGTATTTCTGAATTGCTGGATCGCAAGGCAATGCGAGAAGGGTTCGAGGACAAGGCGCCATTTGGCGCGGATATGCGTAAAGTCGCGACCAGAATCATCGTGCACGACCAGCCTGCGCTGCTGGGGCTGGCGGGCCTGGCTTTTCCCGCCGGACCTGCGCAAATGTCTGAAACCAACTAGAGACGCCATGCAGATTCGCGAGAGCAGCTACGGGTACTGGTCGCACCATGGTGCTTTTCTGGCTGTGGCCTGCGGGGCTGCCTTGGGTATTGGCAACAGCATGCGCCTGCCATACCTGATGAGTGAGTACGGCGGATATCTGTTTTTGATCTGCTACATCCTGTGTCTGCTGGTCGTGGCGTTGCCCATTCTGGTTGCCGAATGGGCCATGGGCCGCTGGATGCGCGACGAACTGGGCGCCGGCTTTGCGCGTTTGTCTCAGCAAGCAGGCGCCATGCGGGTCTGGAAATGGCTGGGCCGTCTGGCGGTTGTGGGCGCGGTGATGATCCTTTCCTATTACAGCGTCATCGCCGGCTGGAGTTTGGGTTACCTATTTCGGGGGGCGGGCGGGGCTTTGTCGCAGGGCGACGAAGGCCGGGCTCTGGGAACCTTCCTGCGTCTGGCGCAGGACCCAGAGCGCAGTCTGGCTTGGCACACCCTGTTCATGGTGGTCGTGACCGTGATCGTGTCCTACGGCTTCCGTGATGGCATTGAACGCGCGGCAAACAGACTGTTGCCCGCCATCGTCCTGTTGACCATTGCCTTCGTCGTGCTCGCGTTTCAGGTTGGTGATGGCCCGGCCGCAATCGGCATCGTGACGCAGATCGACTTTCGCGAGCTGGGTTGGCGGGGCATGGTAGAGGCGCTGTATCTGGCCTTTTTCACGCTGGGCCTGGGTCTGGGCGTGATGATGACCCTCGGCGCTTACCTGCCGGCAGATGTGCCGCTGGTGAGATTGGGCCTGATCGTCATTGTGGTGGACTGCCTTTTTGGCCTCGCCATTGGAACCGGCCTGGTTTCTGTTCTCGGCAATGCCGGTCTTGATCCGGCCAATGGCCTGGCGCTGATTTTCCAGAGTTTGCCGCAGGCCTTGCCGGGTGATGGCAATGGCATCGCCTTGGCCATCTTGTTCTACCTGATCCTGTTCCTGGTCACGATGCTCGCGGGTGCGACGCTGCTGGAGCCGGTGACGCGCTACATGATGGAGCGCTATCGGCAGACGCGCGTCTTTGCTGCAACCAGCGCCGCGGTGGTGGTGTGGTTCCTCGGCATTGGTAGCTTGCTGTCCTTCAGCGTGGCGGCTGATCTGCGTGTCTGGGGTTTCAATTTCTTTGAATGCCTTCAGTTCATCACGAGCTTCGTACTGGTGCCCTTGAGTGGCCTGATGATCTGCATATACGCCTCGCGCATCCTTCCAACGCCCCTGAGTCAGGCGGTCTGGGGGGAGCGCGAACAGCACCTGCATGGTCTATGGCGGTTTGCGCTGCGATACCCGGCAAGAATTGGGCTGGTGATCATCCTGCTCTATGGTCTGGGCATTCTCGACTTGTTCGCCAGCCTGTGGTCTTAGGCAAAGAACCGGTCCGGCTGGTCTATGCGCTGGCAGATGATCAGCGGATATTGGAATTGCCCTGGATCGAGGGCGAGTCTGTAGGCGAGTTGCTGACGCGCAGCCAAATCACGAAGCGCTTTCCTGAACTGGTGGAAATCTCGCCAAGTCAGCTGCGACTGGGCATCTTCGGGCAGCTCACCCAGCTTGATGCGTTGCTGCAGGCGGGTGATCGGCTGGAAATCTATCGACCTCTGCTGGCCGACCCGAAGGAAGCGCGTCGGCAGCGGGCAAAGAAAAAGCGCGCCGAAGCGCGCTGATTCTGTCAGTCCAGATTGAGCGGCGCAGACTAATTGGGCGCGCGCTGATCCGGATTGAAGATAACGCCCGGGTCGTTCTCGCGAGCGCCACGTTCGGCAGCGCGACGATCCTGTTCGTCTGCCTTCATGATGGCGCCAACATCGGGTTTGGAGTTGGCATCTTCATCCTTAGGCGCGTCAGCGCCTTCAATGCGGCTCAACTCCTCGCCGTCAAAGTACATGGTGACGGTGCGCTGGGCGACCTGGCCCTGCGGGGACTCGTAGTATCCGTAGTAATCCCAGCGGTCTGAGCGAAATGGGGTGGTGGCCAGCGGCGTGCCCATGACGAACTCAACCTGCTCGCGGGTCATGCCCGGTTTGAGCTTGTCCAGGTCGCGCTGTTCTATGACGTTTCCCTGACGGGTGGGCAGCTTGTAGACGATATTGCAGGCACTCAGGCTGAGTACGACGAGAGAGAGCAGAAATGGGCGCATGAGGTGCCTGTTGAAAGTCAATTGGTTTGCCGAGGTCGAAGAGTCGCCCATAATACCTGCTCGCTCGCTTACTTTTTTGGAGTTTTACCGTGGAATCAGCAGATTTGCGCAGTGCCGGCCTCAAGGTGACCTTGCCGCGCCTGAAGATTCTTGAGCTGCTGGAAAACAGTTCGACCCGACATCTGTCCGCCGAAGATATCTACAAGGAGCTTCTGACCCAGGAAGAAGATATCGGTCTGGCCACGGTGTATCGCGTCCTGACCCAGTTTGAGCAGGCTGGGCTGGTCAAGCGACACAACTTTGAAGATGGGCATGCTGTATTCGAAATTGAGAGCGGGGAGCATCACGATCACATGGTCGACGTGGATTCCGGCAAGGTGATCGAGTTTGTCAGTGACAAGATTGAGCAGCTACAGAACCAGATTGCCGAAGAGCATGGCTATGACATCGTCGGGCACAGCCTGGTTCTCTATGTTCGTGCCAAGGGCGCCCCGAACACGCGCAAAAACTCAAACATGAAGTTCTAGCAGCTGACAGGTCTGGCGTTCAGCCCAACTGTCCATGCGCCAATTTTCGATGAATCCGCAATGACCGCCGAGCGCGGTTTTCTGATAGCTCACGACTGAGCCGCGCGCTTCCAGCGTGTGGAAATCGGCTATCGGGATCACGGAATCGTCTTCCGCTGTAATGACGGCCACCGGAGACGGCGCCTGCATCAGCATCTCTGGGCTCAGCGTGTACTGGGCTAAATAATCTTCGTAACTCGGATAATCCGTGTAATCCGTTACAAACTGCTTTGTTGTCTCAACAAAACTCTTCAAGCCATTGAAAACAGAGAAATCGTAGTGTGGCCAGGCGCGATGCTTTGCAGCCAGGGTGGCGCGCCATCGGCCCAGAAAGTAGCGCCGGAAAATAAGGGGGCCATTATCAATGGCGGCCAGCGTTGCCCCAGGATTGATGGCCGGTGAGACCGCCACGGTGAGATCAGGCGAGATGCCATGTGCAGGACCGAGCAAGGCGACGCGCAACGCGAAATTGCCGCCCAGGGAGAAACCGATCACCGAAAGCTTGGGTGAATCGTCGATCTTCCGGATGGCTTGCACCGCGCCCAGGACCTCCGCCATGCGAGCGGAATGGAAAATTTCCTCATTCAAATCATGGGTCAAGCCATGATCTCTAAGGTTTAATCTGAATACGTTGTAGCCCGCCGAGTACAGGCTGGCGGCCATGGAATAGAGGTAGCTCGAATCATGGCAGCCCTCCCAGCCATGAATCAGGATGACCAGGCCGCGAGACAACTCGACCGCGTGCCGAGCGTGCTTTCCGGTGAGCCGAATGCCGTCTCCGCAGTCCAGTACGTGCGAGGTGGAGACTGCATTCAGGTCCAGGCCACGCCGCTGCCAGTACTTGCGAGCGTTGCGCTTGCTGGCCAGTGTGGATTGAACGGTGGAGGTTCGCAGCCCGATGGTGGGCGTGAACTCTGATTCGAGGCCGGATGCCTCGACATGCGCTTCCATGGCGGGGTTCAAGCCGAGATCAGGCGCTGCAGCACCCCTTCGTAAATTCTGGAGAGTGGCATCAGATCGTCCACCTGGACACATTCATTGATCTTGTGAATGCTGTCGTTGATAGGGCCAATCTCGACCACTTCGGCGCCCCAGGGGGCGATGAACCGTGCATCGGAGGTGCCGCCACCGGTGAAAAGCTCGGGGTCGAGGCCGGTTATTTCATGCACGGATGACCTGGCCGCCTCCACCAGCTTTGCCTCCCGTGTCAGAAAGGGCTCGCCACTGAGCCACCAGTCAGCCTCATAGTCCGGGCACCACCGGTCCAGCACCGCATGCACGCGGGACTTGAGGGCGTCGGCATGCGACTCGGTGCTGTAGCGAAAATTGAATATCACTTCGGCGCTGCCGGGAATGACATTGGTGGCGCCGGTTCCGGAGCGGATATTGGAAACCTGGAAGGAGGTGGGGGGAAAGTGTGCATTTCCCAAATCCCACTGTGTTGCCACCAGCTCCGCCAGGGCGGGGGCCAGACGATGCACCGGATTGTCGCCTTTGTGCGGGTAGGCCACATGGCCCTGTTTACCCCGTACTTTCAGATTGCAGCCCAGCGATCCACGCCGGCCGACAACGATCCGATCTCCCAGCTGCTCGTTCGACGATGCCTCTCCGACGATGGCGTAGTCCGGCTTCAAACCGCGTGCCTCGAGCTGCTGGACGACATGACGCGTGCCATGCGTCGCCTTGCCTTCTTCATCGCTGGTAATCAGAAACGCCAGCGTGCCCCTGATGTTGCCTTGCGCAAGCAGGCGCTCGACGGCGCAGACCATGGCTGCGAGTCCCGACTTCATGTCTGCCGCGCCGCGACCGTAGAGAACGCCATCACGAATCTCAGGCTCAAAAGGGTCGCTGGTCCATTGATCCAGCGGCCCGCTGGGCACGATATCGGTGTGTCCGGCCAGAATGGTCAGCGGTGCGCCTGAACCGAACGTTGCCCAGAGGTTGGTCACGCCCTCCGCATTTAGATACTCCGCGGCGAACCCCAGCTTTGCCAGCCGATCTGCAATCAGTGCGCAGCAGCCCGCATCGTCAGGCGTGTTCGAGGCACGCGAAATCAGCTGACGGCTCAGCTCCAGGACAGGGTTGTCGCTCTGGCTCATGTACTTATTGATTTACAGGTCACGCAGCAGTTCGTTCAGGCCAACCTTGCCTCGGGTCTTTTCATCGACGCGCTTCACGATCACGGCGCAGGCCAGGTTGTAGCGGCCGCCATCCTTGGGCAGAGAGCCTGAAACCACGACGCTGCCCGCCGGAATGCGACCGTAGATGATCTCGCCACTCTCCCGATCCAGAATCGGGGTGGAATTGGTGATGAAGACGCCCATGGAGATGACCGAGCCACGCTCCACCACCACGCCTTCGACGATCTCGGAACGCGCACCAATGAAGCAATCGTCCTCGATGATTGTCGGCGCAGCCTGTAGCGGTTCCAGCACGCCGCCAATTCCCGCGCCCGCAGAAAGGTGCACATTGGCGCCGATCTGGGCACAGGAGCCGACGCTCGCCCAAGTGTCGACCATGGTGCCGGGGCCAACCCAGGCACCGATGTTCACAAACGATGGCATCAGGATGGCTCCCGATGAAATAAAGGCGCCCTTGCGAACCGTCGCTGGCGGCACGATTCGCGCACCTTGTTCGACAAAATCGGCGTCGCTGTAGTCGCTGAACTTCAGAGGCACTTTGTCGTAGCCGCGCAGGGCGCCCATTTCGATCGGCGCGTTATCGTGGAAACGGAAGTACAGCAGTACCGCCTTCTTCAGCCACTCATTGATTTTCCAGCCATTGGCTGTGGGTTCTGCAACGCGCGCTTTGCCCTTGTCGAGCATCTCGACAGCTTCAATGACAGCAGCCCGCAGCGTGGCGTCGCTGGTGTCGAGATTGGCGCGGTTTTCCCATGCGGCGTCAATGATTTGATTGATTGTGCTCATGCTTAGATTCAAGTGGTTTTGGAAGAAGAATGGCGCAGCACGGAAGCTGCGTAGGAGGCGTAGAGACTTATTTTTCCTCGCCGCCATCAAAGGTGCGGATCAGCATTTCCCTGAGACGGGCCAGTTTGGCCGGGTCCGTAATCGGCTGGCGATCTCGGTCGGTGATAAAGAAGACATCCTCGGCGCGCTCACCGATGGTGGCAATTTTTGCCGCGTCGATCAGCAGGCGGAATTTGTTGAATACGCGACCGACCATCGACAGCAAACCGGGCTGGTCGGCCGTGACCAGTTCCAGGATCGTCCGTCCGCGCTGCTTGTCCTGAGAAAAGTACACGGTGGTCGGCGTATTGAAATGCTGCAGGCGCCGCGGAATGCGCCGATTGACGGTGACATAGGAAAACTCCGGGTCGGACAGCACGGCGTGCAGGCGTTCCTGGATTTCCTGAAGGCGGTGACTGGCTTCGATGGCACTGCCGTCGCTTTCCATGACCATGAACGAGTCCAGCACGTAACCGTCGTCGGTGGTGTTGATGCGGGCATCAAGGACAGTCAGCCCGAGCTTGGCCAGGGTTCCGCTGCACATGCCAAACAGATGATCGCGATCCCGCATGTACACGAACACGCCCGTGCCACGACCGGCAACATTCTCGACCTTGACCACCGGCAGGTCCGCGTCGGTTACGGACTCGATGGCGGGCAGGTGATGGGCCAGTTCCTCTGGAGAATGGCGCAGAAAATATTCGCTGCCAAAACGCGACCAGACATCTTCCACTGAGTCCGCTTCGATACCCTTCTTTGCCAGCAGGCCCACCGCAGCGCGCTGCGTTTCGTCGACCATCTCATTTTCGTTGAGCGGATTCTCAATGCCGCGTTCCAGCGAGCGGGACGTTGACTTGAATAATTCCTTGAGCAGGGCATCACGCCAGGAATTCCACAGCGCCGGATTAGTGGCGCGGATGTCCGCCACGGTGAGCAGGAACAGGTGCACCAGCCGGGTGCGGTTGCCGACCTTGGCGGTGAAATCGGCAATCACCTGCGGGTCGCTGATATCGGCGCGCTGCGCGGTCAGGGACATGGTCAGATGGTTCTTGACCAGCCAGCCGACCAGATCCGCATCTGACTGTGAACACCCATGGGCCAGACAGAATTCGGTGGCTTCAGAGGCGCCCAACTCAGAGTGGTCGCCCCCCCGGCCCTTGGCAATGTCGTGGAAGAATCCGGCGAGATAAAGCAGGGATGGCTTTTCAACTTCGGCCATCAGCTTGTTGCAGAACGGGAGTTCGTCCTTGAACCGTGGCATCGCAAACCGGCGCAGGTTTCGCACCACATAGAGCGTGTGCTCATCTACCGTCAGCGTGTGGAACAGATCGTACTGCATCAATCCGACGACCTTGCCGAACATCGGCAAATAGTGACCCAGTACGCCGTAACGGTTCATCCGGCGCAGGTTGCGGGTCAGGCCACGGCCTTCGCGGAACATGCGGATGAAAAGGGCGCGGGTGCGGCCGTCGTTGCGCACGTTCTCGTCAAGCAGCTTGACGTCGCGCATGATCATTCGCAGCGTCTGAGCGCGGGCACCTTCGATGCCGGGATTCTGCTGGATCAGCAGAAACAGCTCGATCAGCGCGCGCGGCTGCTGCTGGAAAACATCGTCAGCGCGCGCCTCGATGTAGCCGTTGCGGATCTGGAAGCGCGAATTGATGACTTTGACCTCTGCCTCGGTCTGCGGGTGCAGAATCGCTTCTTCAAACAGCTGAAGCAGCATGTCGTTGAGGCAGGACAGCGACTTGATGGTGCGGTAATAGAGCTGCATGAACTGCTCGACGGCCTGGTTGCGCTGGCCCTCGTCGTCCACATATCCAAAGAGTCCGGCAACCTTCACCTGATGATCAAACAGCAGACGATCTTCGTGTCGACCGGTGAGCATATGCAGTGCAAACCGGACCCGCCAAAGGAAGTCCTGTCCAGCGAACAACTCGTCGCACTCGTGCTTGGTCAGAAAACCGTGATCGCGAAGCTCACTGAGCGTGCTGGCGCCGAAATGGCGCTTTGCGACCCAGCCGACGGTGTGGATATCGCGCAGCCCGCCCGGTGATTCCTTGACGTTGGGTTCGAGCTTGTAGCCGGTATCGTCGTATTTCTTGTAGCGCGCGGCCTGTTCTTCGCGCTTGGCCTTGAAGAAATCGGCCACTGGCCAGATCTTGTCGGGCGTCAGGCTTTCCAGCATGGCCTCGTACTGGGCTTCGTCACCGGTGAGGAAGCGCGCTTCCATCAGGTTGGTGACGATGGTGATGTCGCGCGCCGCTTCGCGTGAACAATCTTCCACAGAGCGCACGCTGCTGCCCAGTTCCAAGCCGATGTCCCAGAAGAAGGCGGTGAGGTTTTCCAGTGCCTTCTGATGCGGGCCCAGGCCCTCATTTGAATGCAGGAACAGGATGTCGATATCCGACGAGGGCAGTAATTCGCCGCGGCCGTAGCCGCCCACGGCCGCAAGTGTCAGTCCCTCTACCGGAGCCGGGAAGTGCTGGCGCCAGGCAGCGCGCAGAACCTCATCGACGAGATCAGTGTAGGCGCGTACCAGCGATCCGGCCGGTTGGCCTTCCTCAAACATGCCCTTGAGCCGCTCGCGGCCCCATTCAAGCGTCGAGCGGAAACTGGCGATCAGCTTGTCAGGGTTCTCATTGAGGCGAGCCTGGATTTTGCGAGCGGAGAAAACGCTCTCGGACTCATCTTCGTGGGCAGAGTGTTGGTCAGCGGCGATATTCAATACGGACTCGGTGGTGTTGGGTTGTGATCCGGCCAGTGTGGCGAATCAAGTCTGCGGTGCTCAATCAGACGACTTCGTCCTGGCGCAGCGTCAGAATTTCGTGGCCGTCCTTGGTCACGAGGATAGTGTGTTCCCATTGTGCCGACAGGGAGTGATCCTTGGTCACCACCGTCCAGGCGTCGGGCAACAGTCTGACATCCGGGCGCCCGGCATTGAGCATGGGCTCCACGGTAAAGCACATGCCCTCTTCAAGCACGACGCCGGTGCCGGGCTTACCGTAATGCAGGACCTGGGGTTCCTCATGAAAAACCTCGCCAATGCCGTGACCGCAGTATTCGCGAACAATCGAGTAGCCCCGGGATTCGGCCAGCTTCTGTATGACATTGCCCAAATCGCCCAAGTGAACGCCCGGGCGGATGCAGCGAATCGCGGCCATCATCGATTCGCGCGTGGTCTCCACCAGGCGTTTGGCCAGGATGGTCGGCTGGCCAATAAAGAAGGTCTGGCTGGTATCCCCGTGCCAGCCATCCTTGATCACGGTGATATCAATATTGATGATGTCACCGCGCTTGAGCTTTTTCTCCCCCGGGATGCCGTGGCAGACCACGTGATTGACCGAGGTACAGATGGATTTGGGAAATCCCTTGTAATTCAGCGGGGCAGGGATGCAGTCCAGCTCGTCAACAATATAGTTGTGACAAATCTGGTTCAGGTGATCAGTGGTGACGCCAGCCTCAACATGCGGCGCGATCATTTCCAGGACTTGTGCAGCGGCCCGGCCGGCCTTGCGCATTTTGTCCTGCTGTTCAGCGGTTTTTATCGTGATGCCCATGGATATATGAGGTTTGGAATCCGTGCATCCGGGCTCCGGGTCAATTGCCCCGACCGCAACGCGGTTGAGGGAGGAAGGCGGCGCATGCTATAAAGCCGTGCTTTTTTTGGCAACGAACCGAGGATGCGGGTCCTTCCGCATTCTCTAACTTCATCCCTTGTCGGCCTTGGGTGCTGTTGTACATCACTACCGACAGGGTTTGTCTCAACCCAAGGAGTTGTATACCAATGTCGAACATCAATATGCGCCAGTTGCTGGAGGCGGGGGCACACTTTGGCCACCGCACACGTTACTGGAACCCGAAAATGGACGAATACATTTTCGGCAGCCGCAACAAGATCCACATCATCAACCTCGAGCACACGCTGCCCCTGCTCAAGGATGCCTGCAATTACGCCGGCAAGATTGCCGCCAGCGGTGGCAAGGTCCTTTTTGTGGGCACCAAGCGCGCCGCGCGAGAAGCGATCGAAACCGAAGCCAAGCGCTGCGGTATGCCCTACGTCAGCCAGCGCTGGCTTGGCGGCACGCTGACCAACTTCAAGACCATCAAGGGCTCGATCAAGCGCCTGACCGAGATGGAAAAGCAGATCGAAACGGGTCACCTTGAGCGTCTGAACAAGAAAGAACAGCTCATGTTTACCCGCGAACTCGAGAAGCTGCAGCGCTCGCTGGGCGGTATCAAGGACATGGGCAGCCTGCCTGACTGTCTGTTTGTGATCGACACCGGCTACGAGAAGATCGCTGTGGCCGAGGCCCGCAAGCTCGGTATTCCGGTCGTGGCCGTCGTGGATTCAAATAATGACCCCGAAGCCATTGACGTCGTGATTCCCGGCAATGATGACGCCACTCGCGCCATCAAGGTTTATGCGCAGGTTCTCGCCGACGCCATGATCGATGCGCGCAATGCGGATTCGGTTGGCGCAGGTGCCAAGTTTGAAGCAGAAGCCGCACAGGCTGAGCCAGCGGCTGCAGAGGCCGAAACCCCGGCAGCAGAAGCCGGCCCCAGCAACGAAACGACCGGAGCCTGAAACATGGGAATTTCTGTCAGCTTGATCAAGGAATTGCGCGAGCGCACCAGCGCTGGCATGGGTGACTGCAAGAAAGCGCTTGAAGCCGTCGGCGGTGACCTCGAAAAGGCGGCTGAAAAGCTGCGCATGGACGGTTCAGCCAAGGCCGACAAGAAGGCCGGCCGTACCGCTGCGGAAGGCATTATTGCTGTGGCATCCAATGACCAGGCCATTGCACTGGTTGAAGTGAACTGCGAAACCGACTTCGTGGCCAAGGGTGAGGATTTCCGCGCGCTGGCCAACGACGCCGCGAAAATCGCTTTGGAAGCACGCCCGGCAGACGTCGAGGCACTCAAGGCGCTCAAGTCTGGAGATCAGACGCTTGATGAGCGCCGCCGTGAGCTGGTGGGCCGTATCGGCGAAAACCTGACCATTCGCCGTGTCGAGATCGTCGCAGCGCAGGGCGGAGCGATGGTGACCTACATCCATCCCGGCGACAAAATCGCCGTTGCCGTGGCCATGAAAGAAGGTAGCACCGCACTGGCGCAGGATCTGGCCATGCACGCCGCCGCCATGGCGCCGCGAGCGATCGACCCGGCCAGCATTGCCCCGGATGTGGTCGCTGCCGAGCGCCGTATCATCGAAGCGCAGGTTGCCCAGGAACAGGAAGAAGCTGCTGCCGAGGGCAAGAAGCCGAAGCCGGCCGAGATCGTGGCCAAGATGCTGGAAGGCAAAGTGGCCAAGTTCCTCGACGAGCAGACGCTGGTCGGTCAGGTGTTCGTCAAGAACGATGCCTACGGCCTGAAGAGCGATGCCAAGGTCAAGGACGTTCTGAGCAAAGAAAAGGCTGTCATTGCCGGATTCGCGCGCCTTGCGGTGGGCGAGGGCATCGAGAAGAAGCAGGAAGACTTTGCGGCTGAGGTGGCTGCCGCATCCCAGGGATAAAACCCTGGCTGATGCGCTAAGCTTCAACGTTCAAAAGAGGCCCCGGAAACGGGGCTTCTTTCTATTCAAGGTTGGTGCGCATGAGTGGACAAATGACCTACAAGCGAATTCTGTTGAAGCTTTCCGGGGAGGCCCTAATGGGCGAACTCGAATTCGGCATCTGCCCCAAAGTCATGAGCTTTGTCGCGGGCGAGCTCAAAGCCGTCGTTTCTGCCGGTGTGCAAGTTGCGCTGGTGGTTGGCGGCGGAAATATCTTCCGCGGTGAAGGGCTGGCTAATGCCGGAATGGACCGGGTCACGGGTGACCAGATGGGCATGTTGTCCACGGTGATCAATGCGCTGGCGATTCAGGACGCGATAGAACGTGTGGGGCTCGAAGCGCGCGTCCAATCAGCTATTCGCATCAATGAGGTCTGTGAGGATTTCATCCGGCGCAAGGCGGTGCGTCACCTAGAAAAGGGACGCGTGCTGATTTTTGCGGCGGGCACCGGTAATCCGTTCTTCACGACGGATTCTGCTGCCGCCCTGCGAGCGGTCGAGATTGGCGCTGATCTGATGCTCAAGGCCACCAAGGTTGACGGTATCTACACCGCTGACCCGAAGAAGGACCCGTCAGCAACCAAATACGATTCACTGAGCTACGACGAGGCACTAGACCGGCGTCTGGCCGTGATGGATCAGACGGCAATGGTCTTGTGCCGCGACCACAAGATGAAATTGCGGGTGTATGACATGGATCGTCCTGACGCTCTGATGCAGATCGTCAAAGGCGACACCACGATCGGCACGCACGTGCAGGCCTGAATCAATTAGAGATGGGGTTTGAGGATTACCAAGCATGATTAACGACATCAAGAAAGACGCCGGCGAGCGCATGCAGAAGTGTGTGGACTCGCTGCGCACCGGCCTGAGCAAGCTGCGCACCGGGCGCGCCAATGCGGGGCTGCTCGACCACATCACCGTTGATTACTACGGTTCGGAAGTGCCTTTGTCGCAGGCCGCCAACGTCGTGGTTGAAGATGCGCGCACCATTTCCATCACGGCATGGGAAAAGAACATGGTGGCCGTGATTGAAAAGGCAATCATGAAATCGGATCTTGGCCTGAACCCGAATACGGCCGGCGCCATTATCCGCATCATCATGCCGCCGCTGACCGAAGAGCGGCGCCGTGACCTCGGAAAGGTGGTGCGTGGCGAAGCCGAATCCGCGCGAGTGGCGGTTCGCTCGGTTCGTCGTGATGCCAACCAGGACATCAAGGAACTGGCAAAGGAAAAGATTATTGGAGAGGACGACGAGAAACGCGGTGAGGCCGAGATCCAGAAGCTGACCGATCAGTTCGTTGCCAAGATTGACGATATCGCCACCGCGAAGGAAAAGGAGCTGATGGCCATCTAGGCCGGATTGCACGTGAAGGCCACATATTTTCCTTATTCGCCTGTGCAGCCTGAATTAAGCTCACTCAAAGATAGTGCGCATCCGGAGATGGCCGGGGTTTTCCGTCACCAAGACGATATCGAGCCAACGTGATCCAAAGCTTGCCAGACACTGCTGATCCCAAGGTTCCAGTTCATGTTGCCATCATCATGGATGGCAACGGCCGCTGGGCGAATCAGCGCGGAGAGCCGCGCACGTTCGGCCACCGGGCTGGTGTGAGGGCCGCGCGCCGAGCGGTGCGCTGTGCCCATCGCAATGGCATCGAGTTCCTCACGGTGTTTGCGTTCAGCCAGGAAAACTGGCGCAGGCCACAGACCGAAGTGACCCTGCTGATGCAATTGTTCATCCGCACTTTGAGCCGCGAGATGAATACCCTGCATCGCAATGGCGTGCGCTTGCGCTTCATCGGTGATCACAACGACTTTCCGGACACCCTGCGCGCTGAGATGCGTCGCGCCGTGTCCCTGACAGCCGGTAACACCGGGCTCAAGTTGAATGTGGCGGTGGGATATGGCGGGCAGTGGGACATTGCCCGGGCGGCGCAGCGCGTTGCGGATCGCGGAGAAACGATCACCGAGGAAAGCCTTGAGCTTGAGCTTGATACCGCTGGAGTACCGCCGCCGGATCTGCTGATCCGTACAGGTGGCGAGAAACGCATCAGCAATTTTTTGCTCTGGCAGCTGGCCTATACGGAGCTGTACTTCTGCGACACGCTGTGGCCAGATTTCGGCGACGCCGCCCTGGAAGAATCGCTCACCTGGTATGCCGCGCGGCACCGTCGTTTTGGCCGTGTCCCGGAAGGCGCCTGACTTGAAGCCGCCAGTTGTGATGAGCCAGCGATGCTGATCAAGCGAGTCATCACTGCTTTGGTGCTATTGCCGCTGCTGATCGGCGCCATCTGGTATCTGCCGCCGGCACAGCTTTACCTCGTGTTCTGTCTGGCCGGACTGATTGCGGCCTGGGAGTGGGCTGGCCTGATGCCCCAGGCAAGCCGCGCGAGTTCTCAACGTCTTGTGTTTGTGGCCGTGGCGGCGATGGGCATGGCGCTTGTCTGGTTGGCCCGTGACTTAGCGGTGCTGGCCTGTCTGGGTGCGAGCGTCTGGTGGCTGTTTTCGCTGCATCTGCTGCGTGGCTATCCGGAGAATTTTGAACGGCGTCGGCCGGGTGTCCCGGCGATGTATCTGATCGGCCTCTTGCTATTGGTGCCGACGATGCTCGCTTTGTGGATGCTGCGCGACATGCCCAACGGCGCCTGGCGTGTGTTTTTTCTGTTCTTCCTGATTTTTGCCGCCGATACCGGCGCTTATCTTGCTGGCAAAAACTTTGGTCGACGCAAGCTCGCGCCTGCCGTGTCGCCCGGCAAGACCATCGAGGGCATGCTTGGCGGCATGTTGCTTTGCGCGCTATGGGGCGCTTGCGCAGGCCCGCTGATTTTCTGGCTGTCCACGCCCGGTGAGATCGTCATGCTGGTCATGCTTTGCCTGATCGTGGCCGCGTTTTCAGTTGCAGGCGACCTGATAGAAAGCCTGTTCAAGCGCACAGCAGGTGTGAAGGACAGCGGCAGCATCCTGCCCGGTCACGGCGGCATGCTGGACCGGGTCGACAGCATTCTCGCTGGTGCACCGATTCTGGCCCTGGGCTTGAGCGTCCTTCAGGTCTGATGCTCAGGCTCCTGATTCTGGGCGCGACGGGTAGCGTCGGCCGCAGTACCTTGCAGGTTGCGGCATTGCACCCCGACAAGATCAGTGTGGTGGCTCTGGCGGCGCGTCGGGATGTCGAAGGCATGTTCGAGCTGGTCGCACAATTCCGTCCGGCCGTCGTTGCCATGGAGGAATCTGCTGCCGCTCAGGCGTTGCGGGACAAGATCAAGAAAGCCGGTCATGCCACCGAAGTTGTGCAGGGTGCGCAGGCCATTTGCGAGCTTGCCGCAGACGGGCAAAGCGACACGGTCATGTCTGCCATTGTGGGAGCGGTGGGCCTTGCGCCGACCCTGTCCGCTATTGAGGCCGGCAAGCGCGTGCTGGTGGCCAACAAGGAGCCGCTGGTCATGGCAGGCGATCTGATGATGGCGCGTGCGCGTGAGAAGGGCGCGGTGATCATGCCCATCGACAGCGAACACAATGCCATCTTCCAGTGTCTACCTGGCGGATATCGCTGTGGAGATGTCCCCGTAGGCGTCAGTCGAATCACCCTGACCGCCTCGGGCGGGCCGTTCAGGGAAATGGAGGTGGACGAGTTGAGGTCCGTGACCCCGGAGCAGGCGGTTCGCCACCCCAACTGGGAGATGGGCAAGAAGATCTCGGTGGATTCGGCCACCATGATGAACAAGGGGCTGGAGCGCATCGAAGCCGCGGTGCTTTACAGCCTGCCGCGTGAGCAGATCGACATCGTTGTGCATCCCGAGAGCGTGATTCACTCCATGGTTGAATATGTGGATGGCTCTACGCTCGCCCAGCTTGGCCAGCCGGATATGCGCGTTCCCATCGCCCATGCTCTGGCGTGGCCAGAAAGATGGGAATCCGGAGTGGGCGGGCTGAATCTGGCCGCGCAGGCCCGGCTGACGTTCTCTGAACCAGACCCGATACGCTTCCCTTGTCTGCGGCTCGCCGCATCGGCGCTGCAGGCAGGAGGAAATCTTCCGAACGTATTGAACGCAGCCAATGAAATCGCGGTCGAAGCGTTTCTTCAGGGGCAGCTAGGGTTCATGGCAATTTCGGAAATGGTTGAACGCGTGTGCGACGAGGGCTTGGGGCGGCTGTCCACAGAGACTCAGATCGAGGCCGTAATGGCTTCGGACGCCTGGGCGCGCGAGCAATGCCGCAAGCATATTCGGGAACATCTCGATGATTGATTTCATCTGGTCAATTGCCGGCTTCATCGTCGCCCTGAGCATTCTGGTCTGCTTCCATGAGTATGGTCATTACTGGGTGGCGCGCAAATGTGGGGTCAAGGTTTTGCGCTTCTGCCTGGGCTGGGGAAAGCCCTGGAAGAGCTTCTACACCCGTGACGGCGTCGAATGGGCTATTGCCCCATATCCCATCGGTGGCTACGTGAAGATGCTCGATGAGCGCGAAGGACCGGTCGCCGATCATGAAAAGCATCTGGCATTCAATAATCAGAGCATCCCCAAGCGCATGGCGATTCTGGTCGCCGGACCGGCAGCAAACTTCCTGCTAGCCATTGTTCTGTACTGGCTGATTTACCTGGTTGGAGTGCAGGGCCTCAAGCCGGTGATTGCCGAGCCACGGGTGGGCACCGCCGCCGAACAGGCAGGCTTGCGCGCGGGTGACGAAGTGATCTCGGTGGGAGATCAGGCCATCAGTACCTGGACCGACCTGCGCCTGGCCCTGATTGATGAAAAGCTCGGCGAAGACAGCATGCTGCTGCGCGTGCGCAGCGAAGATGGCGTGTCCAGGCCGGTCAGCCTTTCGCTGGCGCAGGTGCGCAGCGACCCCGAGTTCCTGTTTGATGATCTCGGCGTGGATGTTTTCCAGCCGACGATCAAACCGGTGCTGGGCAAGATCGTGCCCGACAGCGCGGCTGAAGCGGCGGGTTTGCAGGTGGGCGATGAAATCCGGCGAGTCGATGACACCGTGATTGCGGACTGGAACCAGCTGGTCAGCGAAATCAGCCAGCGGCCGAGTCAGGCGGTGAAGCTGGAAGTGATCCGATCCGGGCAGACTCTGAGCATCGATTCAGTTGTGGGCACGGCGGATCAGGACGGCAAGCAGATCGGTAGACTCGGAGCGCTTCCGGCCATTGACGAACAGTTGTGGCAAAATCTGCGCGCTGTTCGTCGGCTCGGGCCTCTGGATGCGGTTCCGGTGGCGGTCGGGCAGACATGGCAGATGACTCAACTGACGCTCCGAGTGCTCTGGCACATGGTGCTTGGCGAGGTATCCGTCAAGAACGTCAGCGGTCCAATCCAGATCGCGCAGGTGGCAGGAGATTCGGCCCGTATCGGCCTGGTTTCCTTTTTGAGTTTCATGGCGGTAATCAGCGTGAGTCTGGGCGTGTTGAACCTGCTTCCAGTGCCGTTGCTGGATGGCGGTCACATGCTGATGTATGCAATCGAAGGTGTTAAGGGCAGGCCCTTGTCCGAGCGCGCGCAAATCGCTGCGCAGTACATGGGTCTCGCATTTATTGGCGTATTGATGGTGTTGGCTTTGTTCAACGACATCATGCGGTTGGTGTAGAGCAACAAGGTCTGGAAAAACAAACCCACATGGGTCGAACAAAGATGAGCTTCAAATCAAGACTCCTCGCAGGGCTGGCGATGTTGCTGTGGTTGCCTGCTGTCTTGGCCTTTCAGCCCTTCACTATCAAGGAAATTCGCGCAACGGGTCTGGAACGGCTCGACGTGGGAACCGTGCTGACCTATCTGCCGCTGTCGGTGGGCGACACCATGGATGGCCATGCAGCACAGCAGGCCCTGCGCGGACTCTACTCATCCGGCTTGTTTGACGACATCCAGCTGGAAGGCAAGGGCGAGACTCTGATCATCCACGTGCGCGAGCGGCCCGCCATCTCTTCGTTTGAGATCGAGGGCAACAAAAAGGTCGGTGGCGACGAGCTCAAGGAATCGCTGGTCAGCCTGGGGCTGTCTGAAGGTGAGCTGTTCAAGCGCGAGACGCTCAATGGTGTTGAACAGGAACTGCAGCGTCAGTACTACGCCAACGGTTTCTACGACGTTGAGATCGATACACAGGTAACAGAGCAACCCAATAACCGCGTTGATATCAAGATTGATGTGATCGAGGGCAAGGCGACCAAGATTCGCGACATCAACATCATCGGCAACAACATTTATTCGCGCGAAGAACTGCTGGACGTATTTGAGCTGGAAAAAACCAACGCATGGGATCCGCTTCAGAAGACAGATGCTTATTCCAAGCAGCAGTTGGGTGGCGATCTTGAATCATTGAGCGCCTACTACCACGACACCGGTTATCTGCGATTTGATGTGTCGTCCGTGCAGGTGCAGCTGTCTCCAACCAAGGAAGACATCTACATCACCGTCAATGTGGAAGAGGGCGAGCGCTACAAGATCAGCGAGACCCGCTTCTCCGGCGAGACCATTCTCCAGCCTGAGTTTCTGGAGTTGTTTCTGTCCACCAAGTCCGGGGATTGGTTTTCTCGCAAGCAATCTACCGAGAGCGCCAATCGAATCGAGGCTGCGCTGTCTGACGTCGGATACGCGTTTGCAAAGGTCACGCCGGTTCCTGAAGTTGATGAAGACGCCAAGGAAGTGGCCATCAACTATGTAGTCGAATCCGGCAAGCGAGCCTATGTTCGCCGCATCACGTTCACGGGTCATGGCCGCACTAATGACGAGACCCTGCGCAGGGAAATGCGCCAGCTCGAAGCCGCGCCATTTTCAAAGAGCTCAGTTGAACGTTCCCGCGTGCGCCTTGCGCGTCTGCCATTTGTCGAAGAAGCCGAAGTTGAGACCCGGCCGGTGCCCGGAACGGAGGATCTGATCGATGTCAGCTTCACAATCAAGGAGCGTCCTCCCGGCTCAGTACAATTTGGTGTGGGCTTTTCCGGTTCGCAGGGCTTCCTGATCAACAGCAGTCTGACTCACACCAACTTCCTCGGCACCGGAAATCGCGTCAGCATTGAAGCCAATACCAATTCGGTGCAGCGTGCCTTCAGCGTAAGCTGGACCAATCCTTACTTTACCCAGGACGGTGTCAGCCAAACCGTGAGCGGATTCTTCCGCAAGACCGAATCCATTATTCGCCAAAGCTCAGGCTTCAATTTCAATACGGTCGGCGCGAATCTGACCTACGGTATTCCATTGTCCGAGTATTCTGCTCTTCGTGCCGGTATCGGTATTGACCACACCGCAATTGATACGTTTGCCTTCTCGACATCCGACCAGATTCTGGCCTTCGTCATCGGTAACGGAACCGAGTTCACCAACTACGAGGTGCGCACTGGGTTCACCAGAGATACCCGTAATCGCACCTTCTTCGCGTCGCGTGGCACGTTGCATCAGCTGGGTGTGGACATCAAGATTCCCGGCAGTGACCTGGAGTACTACGCCGCCAACTATCGACTCCAGCACTACGTCAATCTCCCGGGCAAGTTCTTTATCGAAATGAACGCCAATCTCAGCCTGGCTGACAATTACAAGAGCGATTCAGTGGTGCCGCCCTACGAGCATTATTTTGCGGGCGGATCGCGAACGGTGCGCGGTTACGACGATGGTTCGCTGGGCCCCCGTGATACGCCCTTTGACAATCCGTTTGGTGGCCGGCTGAGGACGACCTCTCAGAATGAACTGATCATTCCGCTGCCCATTGAAAGTGACCAGCGGACCACCCGCATGAGCATCTTCTACGATGTCGGCCAGGTGTATCCGGAAGCAGAAGATTTCTCCAGTGGTGAGCTGCGCTCTTCTTATGGCATCGCCTTCAAATGGTTTACTCCATTTCTGGGCTTGCTCGATCTTTCATATGCCTTCCCGATCAATGATCGGCCCGGCGACGAAACCGATGGTTTCCAGATTCGATTTGGTGGCGGGTTCTAAGCATCCGGACCAGATTCTTCATCCCTGTAATTTGACCTGAAAAGAGAGTTTCAAATGCGTTCAATTCCCAAACTGCTGGCCTGCTGCATCCTTTTTGTCGTGAGCGTCGGAACGGCAAGTGCCGAACTCAAGATTGTGACCATTCGAGCCGGTGCATTGGTTCAGGCATCGCCTCTGTTCAAGTCTGGTCAGGAGAAGATCAAGACCGAATTCGAGAAGCGCAAATCCGACCTTGAATCCGAAGCCAAATCGCTTGCTGACGACGCCAAGAAGTTTCAGCGCGAAGCAGATGTGATGAGCAGCGAAGCGCGTGCCAAGACTGAAAAAGAGCTTCAGGCACGAAAGATTGATTTTGATTACAACCAGCGCAAGTTCCAGGAAGATTTTCAGGAACGTGATCGCGAGCTGAGCGAGAAACTCACCGAGAACATCAAGAAGTATGTTGTCGAAGTGGCCAAAGAGCGCGGTGCTGACCTGGTCATTCAAGACCCTGTGTACGCTGCAGCGGGCATTGATGTAACCGACGAAGTGATCAAGCGCATGCAGTCTGGCAAGTAAGGACAGAAGCGTCCTGATCACGCGCAGGCGTGAAAGCGCATCGCCTAGGTGATATCGCCACGCAGTTCGAACTCGAACTGCGTGGCGACGCTGATACCCGGATTTCTGGCGCATGCAGCCTGAACCCCGGAAAGGCGGGCTGCATCAGCTATATGGGCAGCTCGCGGCTGGCTGAGCAGTTGCCGGGTAGTCTGGCCTCCGCCATCGTTGTTACCCAGAAGTTTGCCGACGCAGTGACCGGTGCGGCGCTGATCGCGCGTGACCCTGGGCTGGCGTTTGCCCGTATCGCACGGCTGTTTGATCGGGACCGCGCCTTTGAGCCCGGAGTGCACCCGACTGCGAGTGTGGCCCCAGACGCCCTTGTTGGCGAAGGCGTGCATCTCGGTGCAGGTGCGGTCGTCGGTCGCGGAGCGCAAATAGGCGCGCACAGTTTTATCGGGCCAAACTGCGTCATCGGCGATGAGGCCGTTCTTGGCGAACACTGTCGGCTGGTTGCCAGCGTTTCCATTGGTAACCGCGTGGTATTGGGCGCCAGGTGTCAGGTACAACCCGGCGCGGTCATCGGGTCCAGAGGCTTTGGGAATGTCATGGGCCCTGAGGGGTGGGAGGAGATTCCTCAACTGGGTAGCGTGATCGTCGGGGATGACGTTGAAATCGGCGCTCACACCTGTATTGATCGCGGCGCGCTGGAAGACACCATTATTTCGAAAGGTGTGCGTCTGGATAACCTGATCCAGATCGCCCACAACTGCCACATTGGCGAGCATACGGCCATCGCGGCCTGTGTTGGTGTTGCGGGCAGTACCCGCATCGGAGCCAGATGTATGATCGGCGGACAGGCCGGTTTCAATGGTCATCTGCAGATTGGCGACGATGTCGTTGTTCTGGGTAGCGCCATGGTGACCAAATCACTGCCCGACAAAGGCATTTATGGCTCAGGGATTCCCGTTGAGTCAGTGCGGGAATGGCGTCGTATGGTGGCCCGGGTCAGACGCCTGCAAACAACAGAAGATCGAGTGCGGGAACTGGAGAAACAATTGGGGATCAAGACCGGAGATACGGCTTTGGGAGATGCAGGAGATGAGTGAGAACACCGAGTTTGATGTGCGTCAGATCATGCGTCTGTTGCCCCATCGTTATCCGTTTTTGCTGGTTGATCGGGTGCTGAGCGTTGACCCCGGAAAGAGCGTGGTCTGCCTCAAGAACGTGACCATGAATGAGGCGCATTTTGTCGGGCACTTTCCAGACCTGCCCACCATGCCCGGGGTGCTGATTCTGGAGGCACTTGCGCAGGCCAGCGGCATTCTCGCCGTGATGATGTCGGGCGAATCTGCAGATTCAGGTCTGATTCTCTACTTTGCCGGCATCGACAATTGCCGGTTCAAACGCCCCGTCGTTCCCGGTGATCAGCTTACGCTTCATGCAGAACTGCAGAAGCACAAGCGCGATGTCTGGAAGTTCCGCGCCTACGCGAAAGTCGGTGAGGAACTCGCGTGTGAAGCCGACATGATTTGCGTGGTCAAGCACCGGGAGCAGGGTGAGTCTGCGTCGTGAGTGGCGGCATTCACCCGACGGCAATCGTTGATCCGGCAGCGGAGCTGGAGAACGACGTTGTCGTTGGCCCGTACGCAATCATCGGGGCCAAGGTTCAGATTGGGCGGGGGACACAAGTCGGTGCCCATGCTGTTCTGAGCGGACCGATGCGCATTGGCGCTGACAACAAGATTTTTCCGCACGTCGCCTTGGGTGCTGTTTCCCAGGACAAGACCGCGCGAGAAGATGATCCAACTTCAGTGGTGATCGGTGACGGGAACGTCATTCGCGAGTTCGTCACTATCCAGCGCGGCACCATGAAGGAGTTTGAAACCAAGAACGGTGAAACCCGCGTCGGTGACCGCAACTGGATCATGAATTATTGCCACATCGCGCACGATTGCTGGATTGGCAATGACACCATCTTTGCCAATAACGCGAGTCTTGCCGGTCACGTGGATATCGGCAATTCGGTCGTGCTGGGGGGCTATACACTGGTTTATCAGTTCTGCCGCATCGGGGCACATGCGTTCACCGCATTTTCGGCGGGGGTCACCGGTGATATTCCCCCGTTCGTGATGGTGCAGGGGAATCCGGCGCAACCGCGCACGATCAACAAGGAAGGCATGCGCCGTTGGAAGTTTGACCGCGCTGATATTGATGCGGTCGATGAGGCTTATAAGCTGATATACCGCTCGGGCAAGTTGATGAGCGATGTGCGAGCCGAGTTGGCTGACCTCGCCAAGAGCAATGATCAGGTACGGCTGATGAACGATTTTGTTCTCAGTGCAAAACGTCCGCTGGCGCGCTAGGCGCCTGTTCTACTTGTTTCGCAGCCAGGTGAGGTGCGTTCTCTCAGGGAACACGAACCGGTCCGCTGAGTGAACGGGATAATTGTTTGCCTTGGGCGTCCTGCAGTCCTGATGTCAGGGCGACGTTGTAGTAACCGGGACTGACCGGCAAGATCAGGCTCGTTGCATTCGGGCCGATCTCCCACCCGGAATTGATGCGCCCGCCATTGCTTGCCGTAACGCTGATATGACGGGTTGCACTCTCTATAGAGCCGAAGACGCCATCAAAAGCCAGGACGATGGCGGGACGTCCTGCAAGATGACCTGCAAACCGCAGGTTCAAGACACCCGCTTGGGGCTCGTCCGGCCACCAGCGGCTCAGCTGCATGGGCGATGAAGACGGATCGTGACTCACAGATGTGCCGGTGCGCGCTGATGAGTTGCTTGCATCAGTGGCGACTGTTCTGGGTGGCTTCGCGGGCGTGGGAGCGGGAGTCGCAGGACGCGAATCGGCTTCTGTTGGCTTATTCGCAACAGCTGATGTTGCTGGCTCAGGGGTCGATTCCTTGTTGTCACCAGACACCTCTGGCGTGCCAACATTTTTTGATGCGTTCTGTTGTGCAGGTTTGGTGCCGGTAGCAGCATCATCCTTTGGCGTTGGCTGCGCGGTTTTCGGTTCTATTGTGTCGGCACTGGAATCCTCGGCGAGCGCAATTTCTGTCGGCGGTGCCCCTGACTGATCGCCGCTGTTCAGGTCATCGCGATCAATTGGAATGATCTCGACTTCCGAAACCTCCGCGACGGCGGTGTTTGCGGATGGCACCGCATCGCTGTCGCTTTTAGCCTGCTTTTGTCCGGGACCGCCAGCGACCTTGCCGCTATTCGTGTTCTGCGCGTTCTCACCGACCTCTGTAACTGGGGACTCAGGTTCCAGAAACGCTAAACCTGTATCCGGTGCATAGACAAAATACCCGGCAAGGGCCGCCAGCGTTGCCAGTGCCAATGCAGGCACCACCCAGGGACG
>TARA_R110000850_G_scaffold152114_3_pt1 | contig 32304 bp, 35 predicted proteins | sample TARA_R110000850 | Tara Oceans TARA_R110000850 (sample SAMEA4397586) | marine metagenome | biome: Polar Biome; feature: [SRF] surface water layer (ENVO:00010504); material: water (ENVO:00002006), including particulate matter (ENVO:01000060) such as... | depth 5 m | reverse complement strand
AACAGTACAAACGCCGCAACCATGCCCACGCCGAGCGGCCAGCTGGGCCCCTTCAGCGCGGGCAACAAGGCCGCGCATGCCACCAGATAGCCGACAATCTCGTCGAATACGATGCCGCCGTAATCGGCGACCTTGAGCATTCTTGCGCTGGCACCGCAAATCCAGCAGCCCATAGCAAACAGAATCACCACAGTCGCCGCGAGTGCCTGCCAGGGCAGGAAGGCAAACGGCAGGAACAGTGGCACCGCAACCAGCGTTCCCAGTGTGCCGGGCGCCCAGCGCGATAGACCCGCCCCAAAACCGAACGCCAGAAAGTGTACGGGCGTCGACAGAATCAGCCGCGCGGGTGGTGCGGGAATTCTCTTTGCTGAATCATTCACTCGAAGTGCCGGAAACCATGTGGGGGGATCACAAGCTTATCGCCAGTCGCCTCGATCAGGCTCAGATTCTCACCCTCAACGACCCTGCCAATCCTTACCAGTGCAGTTGGGCTTGCCGCCTGCGCCTTCAAAAAATCGTCTTCTGGCATGCAGATGCAGAGCTCGTAGTCATCTCCGCCATGAAGCAGATGCGCCCTGCGCTGCTGGCTTTCGCAACATCGCAGGAATGCACCTGACTGCGGCAAGTCCGCCTCAATCAATTCGGCGCCGACATGGCTCGCGGCCAGAATGTGGGAAAGATCGGCAGCCAGTCCGTCCGAGATATCAACTGCCGCGTGCGCCCAGACACTGAGCTGCCGGCCGGCTGCGATTCTGGGTTCGGGTCGATGCAGGCGTGTTTGCAGAAATCTCAGATCGTCACCCATACAGGCTTGTGCTTCTCTGGCGTCACCGGCCAGGCGCAAAGCCAGGGCAGCATCACCCAATGTGCCTGTAACGCAAATCACGTCGCCAATTCGGGCACCGTCACGCCGCATCGCCCTGCCCGGCTCGACCGCGCCCATAACGGTGACGTTGATATTCAGCGGGCCGCGAGTGGTGTCTCCCCCGACCAGTCCAATGCCCGATGTCCGGGCCAGTTCACTCATCCCGCGTGCAAATTCCTGTAGCCATTCGGGCTCAAAGCGATCCAGCGTAAGCGCGAGCGTGAACCAGCGCGGCGACGCCCCCATTGCCGCGAGGTCGGAAAGATTGACGGCTAACGCCTTGTACCCCAGGTCATAAGGGGCAACTGAATGTGCAAAGTGGCGACCCGCTACCAGGCTGTCGGTGCTCACCACGAGTTGCTCACCCGCGGCAAGCGCAAGCAGCGCGCAATCGTCGCCTATGCCGAGAATCTCACCCGTCGCTGGTGGCGTCAGCTCGCGAAAGTAGTGCCTGATGATCTCGAATTCGTTCACGCAAGATACCTGCGTGTGACCAGCACTAGTCCGCGAAGTCGACTTCTTCTGGGCGCAGTTCCCTGGCCAGCTTGTCGATCACGCCGTTGACGAACTTGAAGCCGTCCTCGGCACCAAAAAGTTTGGCCAGATTGACGCATTCGTTGACCACGACTTTCCAGGGCACTTCCGGCTTGCTGGCCATTTCGTAGGCGCCCAGAAGCAGAACTGCGTGCTCGACCGGATCGATCTGCGCCAATGGCCGGTCCAGATGCGGTACGAGCCGCATTGTCAGTTCCTGAGCTTGCTCCACGCAGCCGTTGAGCAATTCCTCAAAATAAACCGGATCTGCGCGACCCAGGCCCGCCTCCTGTTCACGGAATTGCTTGAGCAGAACAGAAGGTGCAGTTTCGTTGACCATCCATTGATAGAGCGCCTGCACGGTCAACCGACGTGACAGGCCGCGACGGCTGATATTCCCTGATTCTGTCTTCAACGAAAGGTCCGCATAAGTCTGATCATTTCCAATGCGGCAGAAACCGCTTCATAGCCCTTGTTGTCACGGCCGCTGCCGCTTCTTTCAGTTGCCTGCTCAACGGTATTGACCGTCAAAACTCCAAAGGCAACCGGCTTTCCAAACTGCAGTTGCACCTGCATCAGTCCCCGCGAACATTCGCCCGATACATATTCGAAATGCGGGGTATCACCGCGGATGATCGCCCCCAGCGCAACGACCGCATCAATCTTGCCGCTGCTCAATGCGGCGTGAGCGGCCAAAGGTAGTTCGTAGGCGCCCGGCGCCTTGGTTTCGATGAGATTCTCGTCGCGAATCCCCCAGGCTCGAAATGCCCTGTGAGCACCCGCGCAAAGTGCATCGATAATCTCGACGTTCCAGCGGGTCGAAATCAGCGCTACGCGCGTCTTGGCAAATTCCCGCGGCTCTGGCGCGGCGGGTTTGCTGAAACCGGTTTTGACATCACTCATGTGTTGGCCTGTTTGCTCGCTTAGTCGCAGGGAACGTATTCAACGACTTCCAGTCCGAAGCCGGAGAGCCCGTGGAGCCGTTTGGGTGCAGAAAGCACGCGCATGCGGCGCACGCCAAGGTCAAACAGGATCTGCGCACCAATGCCATAGGTCCTCAGCACCTTGGGATCAGAGCCAGGATCACCTGAGTGGTCGTCAGGTGCCGGGCCGCCTCGATTGAGCCCCACAATCTGCTGGATCAAGTCACGCGACGCTTCGGCCTTGCGCAGAACGATGATGATGCCGCTGCCCTCTTCGGCAATGCGTTTCATCGCGCGGCGCAAAGGCCAGGCGAAATGCTCTGACTCGGCGCCAATCATGTCCGAGAGCGTATTGCGCAGGTGCACGCGCACGAGCGTGGGATTGTTGGGATCAACCTTGCCCTTGATCAGGGCCAGATGAACGGTGCCATCAACGGCATCCTGATAGCTGACGAGGTGGAACTCGCCAAATTCAGTCTGAATGTGTGTCTCGGCAACCCGTTCGATGCTGTGTTCGTTATCCAGCCGGTAGCGAATCAAGTCAGCAATGGTTCCGATCTTGAGGTCATGTTCGCGCGCGAACTTCTCCAGATCCGGACGACGCGCCATGGTGCCGTCCTCATTGAGAATCTCGACGATCACCGACGCCGGCTCAAACCCGGAAAGGCGGGCCAGATCGCATCCTGCTTCAGTGTGGCCGGCACGGGCCAGCACGCCACCGGCTTCCGCCATCAAGGGAAAAATATGCCCCGGCTGGACCAGATCCGTAGGCCGCGCATCGGCCTTGACCGCAGCCTGAATGGTCTGTGCACGGTCATGCGCGGAAATTCCCGTAGTGACACCTTCAGCAGCTTCAATCGACACTGTGAAGGCGGTGCGGTGCATATCATCGCCCTGCGTCACCATCAGCGGCAGGCGCAGCTGGCGGCAGCGCTCCGCGGTCAGGGTCAGGCAGATCAGCCCACGACCGTAACGCGCCATGAAGTTGATGTCCTGGGCGCGCACGGCGCTGGCGGCCATGATCAGATCGCCTTCATTCTCGCGATCTTCGTCATCCATCATGATGACCATCTTGCCGGCCTTGAAGTCCGCCAGGATGTCTGAAATGTAGTCCAGGCCGCCCTTGTCGGACTTGCGGCTCTGGTTGATGTTGGCAATTTTGTTGCTCATGAGGTCTCTCTGGCGGCCAGCAGCCGCTCCAGGTATCGCGCGATCAGGTCCACTTCCAGATTGACCTTGTCGCCTTCGCGCAGGTCGCCCAGGGTGGTTTGATCCATGGTGTGGGGGATGATGTTAACGCCAAAGTGACTCCCTTCGACGTCGTTCACCGTCAGGCTGATGCCGTCTATGGTGATGGAGCCCTTGCGGGCAATGTATTTGGCGAGTTCGTCGGGCGCAGAAAAACGCAGCCGCCATGAGCGCGCATCCTGCCGCCGCTCAAGCAAAGTGCCTAGGCCGTCGACGTGGCCAGACACCATGTGTCCGCCCAATGCCTTGCTCGGCGTTAGCGCCTTCTCCAGATTGACCGCGCGATTCTCTGCCCAGCTGCCGCTGGACGTCGCGCCCAGGGTCTCGGTTGAAAGATCGGCATAGAAGCCCTGCTCGGCCTTGTTCTGCACCGTCAGGCAGATGCCGCTGACTGCCACGCTGTCGCCTAGATTGACGTCCTTGAGATAGTCGCTCGCACAGGTAATCAGCATGCGCAAGTCTTCGCCTTCAGGCTTGATCTGCGCAATGGTTCCGCGCGCTTCAATAATGCCGGTAAACATGATTCAGTCCTTCAATTTGGGTACAGCGGTCACACGCAAGTCAGGCCCGACCAGACGCACTTCCTGGAAGCTCAACTCGATGCGATCAACCAGTCGTTCGAGACCGGGTATCAGGGCCATAGCGCGTGCATCGCTGCCCAGCAACTGCGGCGCAAGGTAGAGCACGAGTTCGTCGACGAGCTGCGCCTTGAGCAAGGCGCCCGCCAAGATCGGGCCGCTTTCAACCAGAACACTGTTGATCTGCTGCTGAGCCAGCTGGCTCAGAATGTCGCTCAGAGGTGGCCGAGGTGCCTCGGCAACCTCTGACATGGCCGCCGCATCGGCAAAGCTCATCACGTTCGCGCCCACCACCCACCACCGGGATGCGCCGTCGTCGGCCCAAACCCGCGCAGTAGCGCCGACCTTTCGTCCCGCATCCAGAACAATTCGATCTGGCTGGCGATCACTCTGCTTGAACCAACGCAGGTTTAGTTCGGGATCATCCGCCAGCACGGTGGCCGCACTGGTCAGCACCGCGCCAGCTTCCGCGCGAAGCCGATGAACGTCCGCGCGGGAAGCCTCGCTGGTAATCCATTTTGATTCGCCGCTGGCCATCGCGGTGCGGCCATCCAGACTGGCGCCGAGTTTGAGGGTCACAAAAGGGCGACCGCGCTGCATACGGCTGACAAAACCCCGATTCAGGGTGCGGGCCGCCTGCTCCAGAACACCACATTCGGTTTCAATGCCAGCATTATTCAATGCAGCGAAGCCCTTGCCTGCCACGAGTGGATTAGGGTCCTGCATGGCACCAGTCACTTTGTGCACGCCGGCTTCGATCAGCACCTGGGCGCATGGGCCCGTACGTCCCCGATGCGCGCAGGGCTCGAGCGTCACATAGACGTCAGCACCTCGCGCATTTTTACCAGCCTCACGCAGCGCGTGAATTTCAGCATGCGGCTCACCCGCTCGTGCGTGCCAGCCTTGGCCGACAATCTTGCCGTCCTTGACGATCAGGCAGCCCACTCGGGGATTGGGAAAACTGCTGTAGCGACCACGCGCGGCCAACTGCAGGGCTGTCGCCATATACGATGCGGCAGACGTCGAATTCATTTGGACTTCTTGTTGCGAACCGTCTTGCGAGCCGACGGCTTCTTGTCCTCGCTATTTGCAATCAACGACAACTGACTCTTGCGCTGCTCCGGAGATGGCAGATGCTGAATGCGTTCGATCTCGTCACGGAACGCGTTGATATCTTCAAAGCTCATGTAGACCGAGGCAAATCGCACGTAGGCCACCTGATCGAGGTCGCGAAGCTCTTCCATGACCCACTCGCCGATCTGCGGTGTAGCCACTTCCCGCTCTCCCGTCTGCCGCAGCTTGCGCATGACGTTCTCGACAGCATGGTCAATAGCGTCCCGCGATACTGGGCGCTTGTACAGAGCGCTGTCGAAGCCCCGACGCAGTTTGTCTTCGTCGAAAGGCTCAGGTGTTCCGCCCCGCTTGACGATGCTCGGCATCGCCAGTTCAGCACGCTCGAACGTGGTGTACCGTCCTTTGCACGCAGAGCATTCGCGTCGGCGACGTACCTGCGTGCCTTCTTCGGCCAGACGCGAATCAATGACGCGCGTGTCAGGCTCATTACAGAACGGACACTGCATGCCTAGCTCACCCCAAGCGTCAGGGCGATGGTTCTCACGCGCCGGACGTGCCCGCGTTGTAGACCGGGTAACGGGCACACAACTCAGCCGCTGCAGCGCGCACGCTGTCGATGACCTGATCTAATCCATCGCCCACCGCAAGCGCGTCAACCACGTCGGCAATCCAGCCGGCCACCTGCGCCATTTCCGCTTCCTTGAAGCCGCGCGTGGTCGATGCTGGCGAACCCAGTCGAAGCCCACTGGTCACAAAAGCGGACTTGGGATCATTGGGCACCGAATTCTTGTTGACCGTGATGTGCGCACGTCCCAGCGCCGCTTCAGCGTCCTTTCCGGTCACGTTCTTGGCAATCAGGTCGAGCAGGAACAGGTGATCGTCCGTGCCTCCTGAAACCACCTTGTAGCCGCGATCCAGAAAGACGCGCGCCATGGCCCGTGCATTGGCCACCACCTGCTTCTGATAGGTCTTGAAGCCCGGGTCGAGCGCTTCGCCAAATGCCACGGCCTTGGCTGCAATCACGTGCATCAGCGGACCACCCTGAATACCCGGGAAAACCGCTGAATTGAGCTTTTTGTTGAAATCTTCGCTCTGCCCCTTGCTCAGGATGATGCCGCCGCGAGGGCCGCGCAGCGTCTTGTGCGTGGTGCTGGTCACAACATGCGCGTGCGGCAGGGGGCTGGGGTATTCACCCGCCGCCACGAGACCCGCGACATGGGCCATGTCCACCCAGAAGAAAGCTCCGACCTTGTCGGCGATCTCGCGCATGCGCTTCCAGTCCTTGACGCGCGAATAGGCCGAAAAGCCGCCGATCAGCAGCTTGGGCTTGTGCTCAAGCGCAATGCGTTCCATTTCGTCGTAGTCGATCAGACCCGTCTCGGCGTCCAGCCCATAGGGCACGATCTTGTATTGCTTGCCTGAGAAGTTGGCGGGATGCCCGTGTGTCAGGTGACCACCCTGCGCCAGGTTCATGCCCATGACCGTATCGCCTGGACTCACCAGCGACAGAAAGATGGCAGCATTGGCCTGCGCCCCCGAGTGCGGCTGCACGTTCGCGAAGTCGCAATCAAACACTTTCTTGATACGGTCGATGGCCAGTTGTTCGGCCACGTCAACATGCTCGCAGCCACCGTAATAGCGCTTGCCCGGATATCCCTCGGCGTACTTGTTGGTCAGCTGAGACCCCTGCGCCTGCATGACCGCGGGGCTGCAATAGTTCTCTGACGCGATGAGTTCGATGTGCGCTTCCTGACGCGCATTTTCTGCCGCGATGGTCGCTGCGATTTCGGGATCAGTCAGACTCAAGTTGGGGGCGTTAGAGAACATTGAATATCAAGATGTTTGAAACAAGAGAGAAATTGCAATGCAGAGCAAGAACCTGCATTGCACGAGTAAATCTAAAAAAGTGTCTTAGTCCACCACTTCGAGCATCAAATCCAGCGCCTTGCGGGCCGGGTCGGCGATTTCCTTGGGAACGCTGATCTGGTTGACCACTTCCCCTGCCACGAGGTTGTCGAGCACCCAGGCAAGGTGCTGAGGGTCCGTACGGAACATCGTGGAGCACATGCACACCGTCGGGCTCATGAACTGCACTTTGACGTTCTTTTCCGCCATTTCCTCGGCAAGGCGATCGACCAGATTCAGTTCTGTACCCACCAGCCAGTGATCACCCGGCTCAGATGCGCGCACGGTGCGCAGGATGTACTCGGTGGAGCCAACGAAGTCTGACTTCTGGCAGACCTCCATCGCGTTCTCCGGATGGCTGATGACCTTGCCGTTCGGATTGGCCTTGCGGAAGTTATCGATATGCGCAGGCTGGAACATCTGATGGACCGAGCAGAAGCCTTTCCACAGGATGATCCTCGCGTTTCGGATTTCCTCTGCGCTGAGGCCACCTTGAGGCTTGGTGAAGTCCCAGGTCACCATCTGCTCCATCGGGATGTCCATCATCAGACCGGTATTGCGACCCAGATGCTGGTCGGGGAAAAACAACACCTTTTCGCGCCGGGCAAAGCTCCACTCCAGTACAGCACGGGCGTTGGAACTGGTGCAGACAATGCCACCGTGCTCGCCGCAGAAGCCTTTCAGGTCCGCCGCTGAATTGATGTAAGTGACCGGGGTCACTTTTTCATCTGGATCAAGGAGTTCTGAAAGTTCTTTCCAGCATTTTCTAACTTTCACGAGATTGGCCATGTCGGCCATGGAGCAACCTGCTGCCAGATCCGGAAGGATCACCTTTCGCTCACCGAAGGTGAGGATATCGGCCACTTCCGCCATGAAGTGCACACCGCAGAAAACGATGAAATCGGCGCTGGAATTGGCCGCCTGCTGCGAGAGTTTTAGCGAGTCGCCGGAATAATCGGCGTGCTTGAACACCTCGTTGCGCTGATAGTGGTGACCCAGAATAGCCAAGCGATCGCCGAGGATTTTCTTGGCTGCGACGATGCGCTCATCACAATTACTGTCATTCAACAGGCTGAACTGATCGAGTTTGAGAACTGCGGACAATGGATTGCTCGATTTTTGGGGGCCGCAAGTTTATCTGATCACGGGCATCTACCGGGCCGATTTCACGGCTTTTTTCGCCAAAATGGCGTCCCTCACGCGGCTCCACTACACTACGCGCCCCTTTCGCCCGGTCGCAGGCGAAGGATCATTGATTTTACTGGAGATTTTCATGAGTCAAAGCTTTGAAATTATTGCAGAGCTGCGCGAGGAACAGGGCAAAGGTGCGAGCCGCCGCCTGCGTCGCACAGGTCGCATTCCCGCAGTTGTCTATGGTGCCGGCAAGGAAGCGCAATCCATCAGCGTGAGCCACAACGAACTCTGGAAGCAGCTGCGCCACGAGTCTTTCTACTCGCGCATCCTGACGATGACGCTCGCAGGCAAGTCCGAGCAGGTCGTCCTGAAGGATCTTCATCGCCATCCGGTGCGTGAAGAAGTCATGCACATGGATCTGCTGCGTGTGAAGGCTGACGTCGAAATCCGCATGCGCGTTCCGCTGCATTTCCAGGGCGAGAAAGTGGCTCCGGGCGTCAAGACCGGCGGCGGCATCTTCGAGCACTTGATGAACGAAGTCGAAGTCTCCTGCTTGCCCAAGGATCTGCCGGAATTCATCGAAGTTGACGTCTCTGGCATGAACGTCGATGAGTCGATTCACCTTTCCCAGATCAAGGTTCCCGAAGGTGTCGTACTGACCGATCTGTCTGACGAACACGATCAGGCTGTGATCGCCATTCACCTGCCACGTGTCGCCAAGCTTGATGCCGAGGAAGATTCTGAAGCTGAGGCCGGCGAAGACGCTGAAGGCAAGGCCGAAGGCGGCGAAGAAGACAAGGGCTAAGAGCGCCTCAGGGCTTCCAGGCCCTGCCCTTACGCAAGACCCGCTGAAACCTCGGTTTCAGCGGGTCTTTTTTATTGGCGTGACATCAACCGTTGATCGCCGTGCGCAGCGCAGCCATCAAAGGAACCAGTGCCTGATCAGGCCGAGGGCCACGATCGCCGCTATTGAGCGCTGACCAGTCAGGATGCGCTCGCGCCCGCATGACGGCCTCGCGCAGATTCTTGGAGACCCAGCCACGGCTGGCCTTCGCCTCCACAGCTGAAGTACTGGCATGCCCGCGCCGAAGCAAGGCGTGCAGCAAGGCAATCTGACGCGCCGAAAGCAGCGCCAGTGTTTGCTCTTCCACGCTCAGTTCTCGGTAGCCCCGCAACTCGTCTACCCAGCGCTTGCCAAAAGACTGATAAAAGCTCCAGAACGTCCCGGCACCGGCTCCCAACAAGGCGCCCGCTCCAAGGCTTGCGCCACCGAGCATGGCGTCAACCGAAACCCCCGCGGTTGCACCCGCAGCGATGGCCGACCCGGTTCGCACGCCGAAGACTTTCAATGCCTCTGGATCGAAGGGATCCAGCGCCCACTGGCCTTGCTCCAATGGCAACTCGGGCGGTGCAAAAGCACCCAGGTCAAACTGAAACAACGTCAATAGATCGTCCACACACGTCTGCTCACTTTTGCAAACGACTTCTTCGATCTGCTGACTCTGCACGCTCAAGTCGCCTTCTGCTTCAACTCGAACTCGCAGACCGGCAACATCAATCAGCATGTCCGCGATGGTGCGACACGCAGCCTCGACCAGCAGAGCGCGCTGGGCATCGCGGAAGCGGGCCAGTGACTGAATGGCAGGCTTGTGTGCGTCCAGCAGGATTTCGAGCTTGGCAAACAGGCTTCGCTCGGCCTCATGCTCGAAAACCACAGTGTCGAAATCGGCGAGCACATGAAGGCCCATTCGCGCGAGGCCCTCACGCCATTGTTCAGGGTGACTCTCAGGACTTGCGACAAAATTCAGGACCGGCATCAGGGGGCGGCCGCATTCGGCCAGCAGACGCAGTTCCTCGCGATGCTTGGCCAGCATGGGTTCACGCGCATCGATCACATACAAGGCCGCATCGCTTTTGCGGAGTTGGCGAAGTACTTTGGCTTCCTGCTCGAAGCTGCCGGCGCCGTGATCCGTGGCAAGGAAAGCATCAATCCGCGCAACGGGGTCTTCGTAAGGATTCTGATCCGCCTCAAGAAGCTCCATCAAGCCCATCGGGTCTTCCAGTCCTGGCGTATCAAACAGCGTCATCACGGGCACGCTATCCACGAGAAGGGATACCGCGGACACTTCGCGCGTCGTTGATGGACGATCGGAAACTTCACCAAATTTCTGGTCGCGGGTGAGGGTTCTCAACAGCGAGGTCTTGCCGGTATTGGTATGTCCCACCACGGCCAGCGAAATGATGGTTTTTGAGCTCACTGCTGCATTGCCTCTGGCTCAGGTTCGAGAAGCCGTCGATCATCCCAGGCGATCACCCCACCCTGCACGCCGGCGCGCTGGGCAGTGGCCGACCAATCCGCGACACGTGTGTGAAAAGCTGGTGTGCCGCGCGCCTTGAGCTGCGGCAGCGCCGTCAAAACCAACCAGACGGGAACATCCGCCGTCTGTACGAGCCGCGCCAGAACACGGGCAGTGCCGCGATCCGGCGTCGCGGTAGCCGCTGTGAAAACCAGTAGTCCGCTAGGCCGGCCAGCTTGTATTTCTTCCACTGCCTTTTGCAGGCTGGCGGCGTCTTCTACCGGATCAAGCCAGGTCAAATCCGCATCGCGCTCCTCGCCCGCACGCTCGAGAAAGACAGCGAACAAACCAGATTCGGGCAATTTCACTGCTAACCCCTTATCCGGGAAGTTCGCACTTGGCGTGTCCGATTCGTCCGCGTCGATTACCGAGACCGCAGAATGATCCGGCATCAGCCGGGCTCGCAGGCGCGCAAAGCCCGGACGCGAGAGATCACGTGCCCAACTCGCCTGCTCTCGCGCTGCAAGGATCCAGCACAGCACCAGAGCGATCAGCCTTGGCAGCAGGCTGTAACTGACGACGGCCAACAACATCCAGATCGCCCAACCTTGCCGATGCTCTGCGCTGAGCTCGCCATTCAATGGCAGGACATCAGGACCGGCTGCGCCCAGCAGCCGAGGTGCGTATGACATCTTGTCCGCCCAGGCATGCAGGCCCTCGGGGCTGAGCAAGGTGGTCTGCCAGCTCAGCTCATAACGGCTGACTACAAGCAGAACGGTCAGGCTCAACAAACCCGCAAAGGTATAGGCCAGCCACACGGCATGTGTCATGACGCCGAGTCGCCAGCGCCCCCCTCGACCGGTGGTCAACTCCGCCACGCTTGCCAGATCGAATCGATACTGGCCCTTTGGGATGTTTGCACGATCAACAAATCGCGCGCTCAGCTTTTGCCAGATGCTTCGAATCAGGCCGCCGGATCGCCTCCCCAATAATTGGAACATTAACCAGAGCACTAACGATGCGAGATTCACTCCGATGAGCGTCAGCAGGATCATCGGCAGGCTCACCGATCCGGCGCCCTGCAAGGCGGAACTGGCTGCGGCCACGCCTAGAAACGCTGCGATCAAGAGGGCGCCAACAAGAACCTGACGACCGGTTCGCAACACTTGTTGAACCTGAAGCATGGAATGTTCGGCGTCCCGCAGAGAAACAGCGCGCAAACGAATTCGTTCAGCGAAGCTGCCACCGCTCTTAATGGCCTGCGCTTCGGCCTCCGGCGCGATGCCGGGATGCCCTTCCGCTTCTTCTTTTCTGCACACGAGTTCCACGTACAAACGCTGTGCGCGATCAGTAATCTGAGTGACGTCCTCCATACAGGCGGACTATACCGGCACTGCAGTAAAACGCCTGCCCTGCCAATTACCTGCCATATGGCCGATCATTACGTCCATGAGCAAAGCACATGTCATGGTCGGACTCTCCGGCGGCGTTGATTCTGCGGTTGCGGCCTGGCGCCTGCAGCAGCAGGGCTATCGCGTGTCTGGAATGTTTATGCAGAACTGGACCGAAGACGAGCAGGCCTACTGCACCGCGGCCGAAGATTTCCAGGCCGCCCGTGAGGTCGCGGACGAATTGGGGATCACCCTGCACAGAGTCGATTTCTCTGCAGAATACCGGGAGCGCGTCTTTCAGTCTTTCCTGGATGAGTACAAGGTCGGGCGCACGCCCAACCCGGATTTGTTGTGCAACCGTGAGGTCAAGTTCAAACCATTTCGCGATCACGCATTGCGGCTGGGCGCAGACTTCGTTGCGACCGGCCACTACGCTCAATTGGAGCACAGCCCGCAAGGGCCGCGACTGCTGCAATCAGTGACCCCGGACAAGGATCAGACCTATTTCCTCGCCTTGGTCGAGCGTGCGCAGTTCGAGCAGGTGCTGTTTCCCATTGGTGAACTGAGCAAACCGGAAGTTCGAGAATTGGCGCGCGCTGCAGGCTTGCCCAATCATCGCCGGAAGGATTCCACCGGCATTTGCTTCATCGGAGAGCGGCCCTTCCGTCAGTTTCTTGAAAATCATTTGAAACCTGAGCCCGGTCCGATGATTGACGATGACGGCAACGAAGTCGGTCAGCACCAAGGCTTGATGTTTCATACGCTGGGACAGCGACGCGGCCTGGCGATCGGCGGCAGGCGGGGCGCGCGTGATGCACCCTGGTACGTGGTGGCCAAAGACACGGAGTCGGGGGTGCTGCGAGTGTCGCAGGAAGCCCATCATCCTTTGCTGATGAGCCAATCACTGAAGACCGGACCTTTTTCCTGGATCGAACGATGCGCAAAGTTTCCCGCAAGACTGCAGGCTCGCATTCGTCATCGGCAGGCACTGCAAGCCTGCACAGCCCAAGAAGAAGCTGACGGAAGTGTCACGGTGGAATTCGATTCTGCGCAGCGCGCAGTAGCACCGGGCCAGTACTGCGTCCTCTATGATGGAAACTACTGCCTTGGTGGCGGACAAATTGAATCAACTGCGCCGTCCGCACGTTCTATTGCATCGCGGACGCCGAACAAGGAAATAGCTTGATCAGAATCTTGCTGCGGCTGAGCCTCAGGATTGCATTCAAAGGGGTCATGAGCCTGCCACTACCTGTTGGCATACAGCGCCTGTGGCTCGGTTTTATCTCCGAAACAAGCTTGCGCGCGCGCAACACCACGACTGAATCTGCGAGCCCTTCTTTTTCCGGGCAGTGGGTTCGCTGCAAGAAGCGCGATCTCGGCCGCGTGATTCTTTATCTGCATGGCGGCGGATATACCACCGGTTCAGCCGACAGCCACAAGGCGATTACTTCGCGCCTTGCGGTGAATACTGGCGCCAGCGTTCTCGCGCTGGAGTACCGACTGGCGCCGGAGAATCCTTATCCGGCGGGCATGGAAGATGCGCTGCGCGCGTACAGGAATCTGCTGCAGCGCTTTCGACCCCAGGATATTTCCTTTGCGGGTGACTCTGCTGGCGCTGGTCTGGTGCTGAGCACGGTGCTGGCACTGATGAACGATCGTCAGCCCTTGCCCGCAAGCATTGCCCTGATTTCGCCATGGACAGACTTGTCTCTGTCCGGAGAAAGCGTCCAGCGCTTGGCCGCAAAGGATCCCATGCTCAGCACCCACTGGCTGCGCCGCGCCGCGGACGCCTATCGCAGCGGACTGCAGAAGCGCGACGCACGCATATCACCTCTGTTTGCTGAGCTCCGCAGCTTGCCGCCACTTCTGATTCAGGTTGGTGCGGACGAAATTCTACTCAGCGATTCCGAACGCCTTGCCGCCAATGCCAAAGCCGTCGGGGTGGACGTGACACTGGAGATAGAACCGGACATGTGGCATGACTACCAGATCCATGGTGGCCTGCTGGATGTAGCGGACCAGGCACTGGTGCGAATGGGTCAATTCATGACACGGCATTGGGAGTCGCTGGGCAGTGCTCGGTCCACCGAAACGCAGGACTCATAGATGACTTCCGGCCAACGCACGAAATCGATTTTCATCACCGGCGCTGCCCAAGGCATTGGGAGAGCAACGGCCAAGCTCTTTCATGAAGGCGGTTGGTTCGTGGGTTTGTACGATGTGGACACCGATGCTGTGCAGCGCCTTGCAGATGAGCTGGGCCCAAATACAACACACGCCGGCAAGCTGGATGTCGTTGATGTTCAGGGCTGGGCCACGCAGCTTGCAGCCTTTACTCAACGCAGCGGCGGTCAGTTGAACGTGCTGCTCAACAACGCGGGCATCGCGCAATCCGGCTCATTCGAGGAGATTGAACTTGACGCCCATCATGCGATTGTGGAGGTCAATCTAAAGGGCGTCATGAATGGATGCCACCGCGCTTTCAGCTATCTGCGTGACAGCGATGATGCGCGCCTGATCAACCTGGCCTCAGCCTCTGCCATTTATGGCGCGGCCGATCTGGCCAGCTACTCGTCCACCAAATTTGCCGTTCGCGGACTCACCGAAGCATTGGATCTGGAGTGGCGGAAACACGGCATTCGGGTCAGCGACATCTGGCCCTTGTTTGTCAAAACCAACATGGTTGATGGTCTGGATCTGGCTTCACTCAAATCGCTGGGCGTCAGACTGACAGCGCAAGACGTGGCGCGCACCATCTGGAAGGCTGCCCACCATCGCGGCCGCCACAAGGTTCATTGGCTGGTTGGGGCACAAACACATGCCCTCTACAGAGCCACCTGTTTTCTGCCCGATCGCTTGCATCGCGCTGTTACTGCGAAGTTGTCGCAGGCCTGACCTGCAACTGTTCCCCCTCGCCGGCCGGCTACAGCTTCTCCAGCTCAAGCAGTCCCTGCTCCAGGTATTCCAGCAGCCGCTGGACATGGGGAACAGACCGTCTGCAGGCGGTCAGACCAAAATTCAACTGGTCGTCATAGCTTACAAGGGTGATGTTCAGCGCCATGCCGTTGAATGGAATGGACACCGGATACATACCGTCCATCTTTGCACCATTCCAGTACAGGGTTCGCTTGGGCCCAGGCACATTGGAAATGATCACGTTGTAGAGCTGCTTTTCTGGCGCAACGCCGGTAATCATGTTCAGCCCTGACGGCCCTGCAAGTAGGGCGGTGTAGTTCATGATTTCCGACGTGGACATCTGCCCAAGTCGCTGTTTGGAGGCCTGCACACTGCGACGGATCAGGGCCAGCCGTTCTGCCGGATCAGAAAGATGCGTCGCCAGATTCGCCAGCACCATGCTGATCTGGTTACCGCCATCACTATCGTCCTTGCGCAGACTCATCGGCATCATCGTGATCAGCGGCTTTGATGGCAGCGCGTCCTGTTCGATCAGGTAGGTGCGAAGCGCGGACGAGCACATGGCAAGCACGACATCATTGATCGTGCATCCGAGTTTCTTGCTGATCGTGCGCACGCGACTCATCGGCCATGACTGCGCGGCAAAGCGTCTGGCGTTACCAATCTTGCGATTGAAGATAGTGACGGGTGCCTGGAACAAGGCGCCAAATTCGGGCTCCTTGCGTGCCTGCTGAAAGGTGCTGAGCAAGGCCTTTGTCACGGCGGGAACAGACCGGGCCTGTGTGCGAACCTGAGAGATCGCATTGCTGATCGCGCTGGTGGGCCCGGGTATCCCTGCCCGCTTCGCCTTTGAATAGCGCTTGATGGCCCAGGGCGGCGCCATGTTTCTTGCATCAGGATTGGCCGACAGGATGGCTTCTGTCAGGCGCATGCTGGCGACGCCGTCGACCAGCGAGTGATGCATCTTGTTGTACAACGCGAAACGCCCGTCCGCGACGCCTTCAATAAGCGTTGTTTCCCATAGAGGAAACTCGCGATCCAGCAAGCTTGAATGCAGCGTCGAAACCATGGCCAGCAGTTCGCGAATGCGCCCGGGCTGCGGGAGCGCGATATGCCGGAAATGATGCGAAAGGTCGAACTCCTTGTCCGGCGTCCACATGGGCACGCCGAGCTTGCGGGAAAGCCGCATATTGAAGGGAGGCTGCGCATCCTCATTGGCACGCATGTCCTCCGCCATTTTGCGGATGTCCTCGGGTGTGGCGCCCTCAGGAGGCGTAAACAGCAATAGACCGCCCACATGCATGGGCTGGTTACGACGTTCGAGGACCAGAAACGCCTGGTCGAGCGGACTCAATGACTTCAATGGGCTCCTCCCGCGACTTTTGCGCCGCTGTTGTTTCAGCGGCAAGCCTGCAACGCGAGTCCGGCAATTGCAAAACCGCAGCGCCGTGCGGGAGGAGCCCGAAGATCAACCCCTGCTCTTATTCTTCTGACGCTTGGCGGCGCTTCCCAGCAGACGTTGATAGGTCGATGGCAGGATGCGCTGCATGGTATCGATCAGATAGGCATCCGAGCCGATGAGAACGCGTCGCGAATTCTTCTTCACACCCTTCAGGATCACGGCAGCAGCGTCGGCAGCGGTCGTTCGGAAGAGCTTCTCGAAATTGCGCTTGCTGTCTTCCTGACTCTGCCCGGTAATGCTTGAAGCGCTGTCGTCAAAGCGCGCAGCGTTGGCGATGTTGGTCTTGATACCGCCCGGGTGAACACTGGTTGCGCTTACGGCTGACCCCTGCAGATCAAGTTCTTGGCGCAAAGCCTCCGTGAAACCCCGAACCGCAAATTTGGTGGCGTTGTAGGTGCCCTGTGTCGGCACGCCAATCAGGCCAAAGACACTGGATGTATTGATGACGTGACCTTCACCTGAGGCCTTCAAATGCGGCAGGAAAGCCTTGGTGCCGTATACAACGCCCCAAAAGTTAATGCCCATGATCCACTCGAAATCTTCGTAACTCGCAGATTCGATGGTCGCGCCGTGCGCCACACCGGCGTTATTGAAAATCAGATTGACCTTCCCGTGGTCTGCAACGACTTCGTCAGCCCAGGCATGGACCGACTCCCTGTCCGAGACGTCCAGCTTTTTGGAGGTGATTCGCGCGCCGTTGCTACAGACAGCCTCGGCCATCGTGACGGTCTCAGCCAGCCCCGCTTCGTTAACGTCGCTGGCGGCGACACTACAGCCCTGCTGGACCAACTGAATACACAGCTCCCTGCCCATACCGGAGCCGGCGCCGGTGACAGCGGCTACTTTCTGATCGAATGATTTCATGGGGATAAGCGCTCCTGTTGTGGGTTGCAATCTGAAGTGGTGTACCGGTTCAGCATTGGATGCTGGTAACGATGTCAGCAGGCGCAGACGATGCGCACGAACCTGCCTCATTTAGGATCTGGAGCGGAGACACGCGCTCAAGCTGAAAAGCCCTGAAGCAGTTCGCCAGGCCGGCGACCAGGGTGTCCGTGTCATGACGTGCTTGCAGACAAGACGCCAATGGAATGACTGACATGCCGCCCTACTCCCCGACAGGCCTGATCGCGACCCTTTATTTAGTGACAAGATGTGTTGTCACTTTATTTGTGACAATGAACCATGTCAATCTTCATCCATGAGTAAGACCACCCCAAGTAAAGCCACAAACCCAAGACGAAAGCGCCCCTATCGCGGCGTCTCCGCGCAAGAACGCGTTGCCGAGCGTCGTCAGCAGTTCATTGATGCCGGCCTGATCTGCTTCGGCGACGACGGATATCACGCGGTCACGGTCAAGCAGTTGTGCCAACAGGCCAAACTGACTGAACGTTATTTTTACGAATCGTTTGCCGGACGCGAAGACCTGTTTGCGGCTGTCTATGAAGACGCCGTTGAACGGCTGCAAGGTTTGTTTCTCACCGCCTCCACACCATATGCGCCGAAACTGAGCGAAATGGCTCGGGCCGGACTTGATGTTTTTTATGGCTTGCTCAGGGAAGATTGCAGAGTCGCGCGCATATTGATGGTGGAAGTCCTGACAGTGAGCCCTCGCATGGAAAGACGGGCACAGGCCGCGACCCTGCGCTTTGCTACCCTGCTCGAACAAATGACAGCCTCCAGTTCGCGTCGCTCCTCTAGTCACATCCCGGACATGAATCTCATCGCTAGTGGCTTGATCGGAGCGACAGTACATATTGCAATGCGCTGGATCGCCGACGGGTATCATCCGGGGCAGTCTACCGTCCTGGACACCACGATGCTGCTGTTTGACGGAATCATCCAAAAATTTGGCCGCGTGCCCAACAACTAGGAAAACTTCGACACCGCCATGAGTCGTATTCGACGCATTCTCCTTATTTCTGCCGTCGCACTTCTGGTTATTTTCATGGCCGCCTGGTTCGAGCGACCGGGCTTGCGTGAGTATCATCAGCAACTGATCACCAAGGCAGGCCCTGCGCATCCGGTCGCACTTACCGCAACCTGGCTGGGTGTCGCCGGACTGCTGGTCCAGGACGGCCGCAATGCCATCATGATCGACCCCTTCTTCTCGCGCCCGCCCGGCCTGCTCCGCATGGCCTTCAATCGCGAAATCAGACCGGACGAGGCAGCGATCAAGGATGCATTGAGCAAGCTCAAAATTGAAAAGCTGGATGCCGTGCTGATTTCGCATTCGCACTATGACCACGCCATGGACGCCGGCGTGGTGGCACGGCTGACCGGTGCCAAACTGATCGGCTCCGAGAGCACATTGAACATCGGGCGATCCGCTGGGCTTCCGGAGTCTCAGCTGATGGTGGCAGACACCACTCAAGCTCAGGAAATGGGTAATTTCCAGGTGCGTTTTCTTGCCAGCGAACATGCAGGCAAAAGCGGCGGCGCTCCCACCGGCAACATTGACGCGCCACTGACGATGCCTGCGCACTATCTTGACTACAAACTGGGTGGAACCTACTCCATCCTGATTGATCACCTGCAAGGCTCATTACTGCATCACGGCAGTGCCGGCTTCAAGCCTGGCGCATTGGATGGCATGCGTGCAGACGTCGCCTTCCTTAGCCTGGCCATGATCGACGAACTCGATATCTACCTGCGAGAGACGCTGGATACCGTTGGCGCGACGCGCGTCATCCCCATTCACTGGGACGATTTCTCGCGCCCACTGAGCAAGAAACTCGTTCCGATCCCCTTTGTTGTTCGACTTGATCAATTCTTCGAGCACATGCGTAAGCGCAGACCATCGATCAGGGTCGAAACCATGCTGGTCAACGATCCTGCCGTGCTGTTCCCCAATTCCTGAGGCCTTCGTCGCTCAAGCGTTCAGCTCTTCTGACAGTTCGTCCAGAGACAGCGCCACTCAATGCGTGAAAGAGGCAGAATATTTACGTCCAAGACGGAAATGAATGTGGAGACGACACCATGAGCGAGCAATGTGCACTGCCTGGCGAGAACCGGGCCGCCCCTCATATGGCATTCCCTGAGCCGCCAAATGATCTTCAGGCATCCTCTGGAGTGCAGAGTCTCGTTCTGGGAGGCGGATGCTTCTGGTGCGTAGAAGCTGTTTTTCGGGAGCTTGAAGGGGTGTCCTCAGTGGTTTCTGGATACGCCGGCGATTCGGAAGCCTGCGCAAACTATGGCGCCGTGTGCTCGGGCGCAACTGATCACGCCGAAGTCATTCAGATCGAGTACGACCCAGCTCAGATCAGTTTTGGGCGCCTGCTGAAGGTCTTCTTCAGCGCAGCACACGACCCCACACAGCTGGACCGTCAGGGAAATGATCAAGGCCGCCAGTATCGATCGACGATTTTCTGGGCAAGTGATGAGCAGAAACGCGTTGCCGAGGAATACATCCAGTTGCTGGATCAGAGCAAAGTGTTCAATAGCAAGATTGTGACCCGACTGGAAAAGCTGGAGCACTTCTTCCCGGCTGAGGCGTATCACCAGAACTACGCGGCACTGAACCCCGGTCAACCGTATATTGCCGGAGTATCCATGCCCAAGGTTCAGAAAGTTCGGCACCTATTCGCCGACATACTCAAGGAGTAATCATCTCTGGCATCGGGTGGATGTCAATGCGCTGCCTTGGAGAATCAATGCCGCAGCAAACGCATGTCCGGCGCGGGTATCAAGAATACGCAGATCCAGTGCGAAACTGGTGCGGAGATTTGGGTCGTGTAGGGCTCGAACCTACGACCAATGGATTAAAAGTCCAGTGCTCTACCAACTGAGCTAACGACCCCCTGAAGAGGATTCGAGTCTCCGCCCCGCTACGCGGGCCGCGCATGATACTTGATCAGGACGCTTTAGTGGCACCCTGAGTGAAATAAGAGGTTGGATCTTCTACTCCCGCCTCCAGAAAGCCCTGCTTTCTAAGCCTGCATGAGTCGCAGGACCCACACGCATGGCCATCGGCGTCTGCCCGATAACAGGACACGGTCTGCGCATAATCAACGCCCAAAGCGATGCCTTCGGAAATGATCTGAGCTTTTGACATGGTCATCAGAGGCGCATGAATCTTGAATCGTGCGCCGAGATCACCCGCGCGTGTAGCAAGATTCGCAAGCTTCTCGAAAGCATCTACAAATTGAGGTCTGCAATCCGGGTAGCCTGAATAATCCACCGCGTTGACGCCAATGAACAGGTCCACCGCATTCACGACTTCCGCCAGGCCCAGGGCCAAAGAGAGAAACAGCGTATTGCGCGCTGGCACATAGGTGACGGGAATTCCGCTGCCCGGTGTCGTTGGCACCTCGATTCGAGCATCCGTCAGCGCTGAGCCACCGACCTGATCGAGGTCCACATGCATGGTCTGATGCGACGCAACGCCCGCCTGCTGAGCAATGCGTGACGCCGCTGCCAGTTCAGCGCCATGGCGCTGACCATAGGCAACCGATAACGCATGCACGCGGTAGTTTTGCTGTAGTGCCATCGCCAGGATGGTTGCCGAGTCCAGTCCGCCTGACAGAAGGACCACTGCGTTCTTCTGATTCATTTTCCCGCCACCTCACCCCACAGCACCTTGTGCAACTGCACCTGAAAGCGTGCACGCAATCGATCTTGAATCAGCCATTCAGCAAGATCAGCCGAGGGTACTTGCCCGTGACTGGGTGAGAACAGGACGGTGCACTTGTCAGACAAAGACTCTTTCAACATGAGCGCTCGAGCCCACTCGTAGTCGTTGCGATCACAGATCACAAACTTCACCTCGTCCGCTGGCTTGAGCAGTTCGAGATTGGCCATACGATTGCGGCGCTGCTCCCCAGAGCCCGGGGTCTTGATGTCAACAATTCTGGAAACGCGTTCATCAATCCGGCTGATATCCACCGCGCCACTGGTTTCGAGAGAAACGGAAAGACCTGCGTCACACAGAATCTTCAGCAGCGTCGTGCACCCCTTTTGCGCCAAGGGCTCTCCGCCTGTGACGCAGACATGCTCCACGCCATGGGATCGAACCGAATCCACAATCTCTTCCAGCGACATGTCATTACCGCCGCTGAACGCATACGCGGTATCGCAGTATCCGCAACGCAAAGGACAACCGGTGAGGCGTACGAATACGGTCGGCAGGCCGACACGTGTCGACTCGCCTTGCAGCGAGAGAAATATCTCAGTGATGCGGAGCAGGTTCCTTCTAGAAACCTCTGCAGTCAACTTTGAACGAGGCGCTGACCGGTCCGATTCTGCGCCGGTTTCAGCTTCAACCGCCAAGTTGATCCAGCTTGCGCTTGGCAAGATTGGCAGCGTTGCTGTCGGGGTAATCGCGAATCACGCGCTGCAGCGAAATCTTGGCTTCGGAAGGCCGCTTCAGCTCGGCCTGGCACAGACCCAGCTTGTAAAGACCATCAGCGACCTTTGGGCTGCTGGGAAAGCTGCGAATTAGGGATTCAAAGCTCTTGGCGGCATCGGCATAGTCGCGCTTGACCAGCTGCGCTTCCCCCATCCAGTACCAGCCATTGTCGGCGTAGCGACCTTGGGGCCACTGACTGAGCATTTCTCCAAAGCCCGAAATGGCGCCGTCATAGTCACCATTCTTGAGAAGGTCAAATGTACCCAGATAGGCCCGCTCTTCTTCTGGTGTTGCGACAGAGGCCTTTTGCAACCCGCTGGAAGCACTCAGGGTTCCTGGCGTACTCGTCGGTACCGGCGCAGTTCCACTGGCATTTGAGCCGAAGCTTGCGTCGCTTACAGAGCTGCTCGAAGCGGCAGTGCCTGATTCAAGCCGGGCCAGACGTTGGTCAAGATTACCGAATAGCTCTTTATTACTGCGCTCGCGCTTTTCCAGCTCGAATCGCAGCTTCTCGGTTTCTCCACGCAGATTCCGGACATCTTCCTCTATACGTGTGAGGTTCTGGCTAGTCTGCCCAGAATTCATTGCATCCAGGCGCCGGAGCAACTGAGCGGTCTTGGTCTCTACTTCCTGCAGTCGCCGCTCCTGCGGTGACAGTGCGGTAGCGGACTGCCCGCTGATGGGACCACCGTAGTCGGCACAACCTCCCAGGCCCAAGGCTCCAGCTACAACGATCCAAGTGCACCGGCGAGGTATTACCCACATATTGACGATCTCCGCAATTTCTAAACCAAAGGACGCATCTACTTTAACCGGCGAGGGAATTTCAGTTCCACTCGCCGGTTAAATACCTCTGAATCAGGATCAAACCAGCCGAATTACAGCTGGACAATCTCGACGCGTCGGTTCGCAGCCCATCCGTCTTCATCATGACGAGGGTCGGCTGGACGCTCTTCGCCGTAGCTTACAATGCTGATCTGGGTCTGGCTGGCACCACCGTTGAGCAGCGCGAGCTGTACTGCATTGGCGCGGCGTTCACCCAGGCCAATGTTGTACTCGCGGGTACCGCGCTCGTCGCCATGACCTTCAAGGCGCAGCTTTGCGGTCGGGTTGGCCACCAAATATTTTGCGAAATTGCTGGCAATGGCGTGACCCTGTGGGGTCAGGTCGCTGCTATCAAATTCAAAGTAAATGGTGCGCTCAGAAAGGGACATGCCCGACTGATCGTCATCACGTGAACCCACCTGCGTAGCCCCACCTGAAAGATCATCAGTTCCGCTGGTCGACAGCTCAGCATCATTCGTCCCTGAAAGGCCGGCACTCGCATCCCGGTTGGACTTGCTGGCGCACCCCGCGAGGGCCAAGGCACTCCCGATGGCCAGGCTCAAAACGAGATTCTTATACATCTGTAACTCCTTGATTAGACTACGTAAAACGTTGGTTGGATGTTATTTATCGCTTCAACAATGGTGACCAGGCTGGCTCTCGGACATCACCTTTTTGGCTGAGCCGCTGCCTGATTCGCCCGTCGGTACTCACCGTTGCAAGTTCCGCGCCTTGCGGCCCTTGAGTTGCATAGATGATTACCGCCCCGTTCGGTGCAAAGCTTGGACCTTCGTCAAACCTGCCGTCGCTGACGATCTGCATCGTCTTGTCGGCCAGATTCAGCAACGCGATACGGTATCGAGAATCCTGCAAATTCACCAACACCAACTGCTTGCCGTCAGGCGAGAAGCTGGCCCGCAAATTCTGGCGTCCCTCGAACGTCATTCTCTGAGGTGTGCCGCCTGATGCACTGACCATATAGATCTGTGGCGGCCCCCCTCGTTCCGAGGTGTAAACCAGACTCAGCCCGTCCGGCGACCAAGCCGGCTCGGTGTCGATTCCAGGCGAGGTTGTAATCCGACGCTTGGAACCGCTGGCTATCTCAATAACGTAAATATCCGGGTTGCTTTCATATGACAAAGTGACCGCCAAGCGCTTACCGTCTGGAGACCACGCCGGGGATCCGTTGATACCCTTCTCAGAAACGAGACTACGAACCTTACCGGTGGCGACATCATGCAGATAGATAGATGAACGGCCCCTGTCGTAACCCACATAAGCCAATCTTTTTCTATCTGGTGACCACTGGGGTGACATCAGCGGTTCACGCGATTTGGCGACGGTGCGCGGGTTGTAGCCATCCCAGTCCGAAACCATCAGCGCGTAGGTTCTATCAAGCCCATAGCCCTTGGATGCCACATAGGCAATCTTGGTGTTAAACACCCCGGGGATACCCGTCAGGTTCTCGAAAATCAGATCCGCGATCTGATGTGCTGTGTATCGCAGCTGCTTGGGGTCAGCAGCGGGCATTTCGAACCCGAGGCGCTGCTCGCCACGGAGCACGTCAAATAGATAGAAGCGAACAGTGACACGATCAGAGCCGGGGTCCTGGCGCATGCTGCCGATCACGATGTTGTCCATATTCACCGCTTTCCAGTTACGGTAATCAATGGACTTGGGCTCAGACGGGCGCTCCAGCATATCGCCGCGCTCAAGGCTATAGAACAGGCCGGTGCGAACGAGATCATCCTCGATAACTTGGGCCACATCCATCATCGCCTCATTTCCAGCAAAGGGAACGATGGCAATGGGCTGCGCACCGACACGGTCGCTGACCACTTCGAATTCCAGGGCACTGAATGCCGGGTTGATCCAGGCCAGGCCCAGGATCAGGAAAAACATCTTGAATTTTGATCGCATCATTTAAGACCTGTTGGGTGTACATGCAATCGGCTATTGAGACTGTTGCCGGGCATGGACGATTCAATTCGACTCGCGTGGGTCACTCTATCTCTAGCGGCCCAGATTTTCTGGCGTGAATATGGGCTCGAGAACACGTTCAAACGCCTTCGGATCATCCGGAAGAGGCAGAGGGCTTGATTTGTAGACCGCATTCTCCACGGAATTATCAAACGACGGATTGCCTGAACTCTTGATGATCTTCACCGTAATGATCTCGCCGTTGGGCAGCAATTCAATCCGCACCTGACACCGCAAGGCAGGCGGCAGCCCGGGCGGACGCAACCAGCGGCGCCCAATATGCGACGCAAGCTGCTGGGCCCAGGTCTTCTGAACCTCGCCAATTCGCGCGGCTTCTGCCCGAGCATCGGCTTCCTCGCGCAGAGACCTTTCGAACTCTTCCTTGATTCTGCGTTGCTCTTCGAGTTTGCGCTTGCGCTCCTCTTCCTGCTTGCGCTTCTCTTCTTCCAGCCGTTTGCGCTCCTCTTCCTTCTTCTTGCGCTCCTCCTCCAACTTTTTCTTGCGCTCTTCGTCTAGCTTTTTGCGCTCTTCTTCCTTCTTTTTCTGTTCTTCCTCTTTTTTCTTCTTCTCTTCCTCTGCCTTCTTGCGCTGAAGCTCTGCCTCGCGCTTGATCGCAAGCTCACGCTTGATCCGCTCAGCGTCTGCCTTCTTTTTCGCTTCTTCCACCTTCTTGCGCTCGACCTCGGGGTCTGGCTTGGGAGGTTCTGGCTCAGGTGGGGGCGGCGGTGGCGGCGCCGGTTCCGGTTCGGGCTCCGGTTCAGGCTCGGGTTCCGGCGGCGGTGGCGGCTCGGTGATCAACTTGCCTTCCTTGTTCTGGCCTGTGACGACCAGCGCCTCAATGACGGGAGGCGGCTGCAATTTGGGCGTACAACGCACACCGATAACCAGCAGCACAAACAACAGGATGTGCAGCGCCGTCGCTGATATCAGGTTTCTTGAACTGAATGGCATGGGCCGAAGGCTTATTTCTTGGCGTCTGCCGATAGGTCCACAGGGTCAGTCACGAAGCCAATCTTCTTGATGCCTGCGGTTTGTAGAAGGGTCATTGCCTTTGCCACAAAAAAGTAGTCAGCTTTCCCGTCACCCTCAACCAGCACCATGTGCTCGTCAGGGTTTTCGCTGTTGCGGGCAATACTTCCGGCAATGCGTACGACCTCTTCATCCGTCAGCGGCGCATCCGTTTTTTCGCCCCGATTGAGGTACAAGTCGCCTTCACTGTTGATGGACAGCGTCAGCGGTTCGTCATCAATCACCAGCGGCGCAGCTTCGGTCTTTGGCAACTGCACATCCACCCCTTGGGTGAGCAGCGGCGCCGTGACCATGAAGATGATCAGCAAAACCAGCATCACGTCGATATACGGCACGACGTTGATATCTGCATTCATTCGCCGCTTGCCGGAGCGGCCACCGCTTACCGCCGCACCCATCAGCTCTTCCCGCCGCGAAGTCCGCGCTCGATGATGCCGATCATCTCTTCAGAGAAGGTGTGGTACTGGTTTTCCAGGCTTTCCACATTGCGTGTGAAGAAGTTGTAGGCGACAACGGCGGGAATAGCAGCGAACAAGCCCATGGCCGTTGCAATCAAAGCCTCGGCGATACCCGGCGCAACCACAGCCAAGCTGGCCTGCTTCATATTACTGATGCCGATGAAGGCATTCATGATGCCCCACACGGTACCGAACAGGCCGACATAGGGGCTGGTTGAGCCGATGGTGGCCAGCAGCGCAAGGCCCCCTTCCAGCCGTTCGATTTCACGGACCTGGGTCACCCGCATCTGCCGGTGTACCGCCGCAATCGAATCGTCGGGGTCTGAGTGACCGCCCTGCTGCTGGCGCTTGTATTCATCGAACCCAGACGAAAAGATCGGAATCAGGCCGTCGGCTTCCTTGTTGCGAGTCACCGAGTCATACAGGTCAGACAGGTTTCCACCTGACCAGAACCGTTCCTCGAATTTTTCGGAAGCCTGGCGGGTGCGCTTCAAGAGGCGCTGTTTGGAAATGATCACCGCCCAGGAGACGACGGAGGCAAGCATCAGCAAGCCCATGATGATCTGGACCAGCACGCTGGCCTGCGCAATCAGATGCGCAATGGAAAGATTGGCATTCATGTTGTCTTGGAAACGGGACTCGTAGAGAAAAGGGGTTGAATGTCGGGTTCTGCTGCGCCTCAGGCCCAGCTTCAAAGCAGATTTTATGCGAAGCGCCGACCCATTAGCGAAGTGTATTCAAATAAATGTATGTCACTGCAAGCCGAGGTCCGGCAGGGGCAACGGCCGAAACGAGCTTGCATCGACACAGGCGACCCTGACACGGGCCTGAGCCAGCAATTGTTCCCCTTCAGAGCGGAGCGCGCGCTGAACAAAATTGAGACTTGCCCGCTTTCGCCCTTCCACGCTCACCTCGATCAGCAGCGCATCGTCCATGCGCGCCGGCAACAGGTAACGCACATCCAGACTGGCGACGGTGAAGGCAATGCCCAGTTCGGCGCACAAGGCGTCCTGATTGAAGCCTTTCGCGCGCAGCCATTCTGTACGGGCCCGCTCAAACCAGCGCAGATAATTGGCGTGATAGACCACCCCGGAGGCGTCCGTGTCCTCCCAATAAACCCGTACGGGCCACCTGAAAACCTCAGCCTGGCTCATGTGAACAGATCCGGCGTGTTGATTCGGTCCGGCACCGGAAGTCCGTAGTGCTCGTAGGCCAGACGCGAGGCGATGCGTCCGCGCGGCGTGCGCATCAAATAGCCCTGCTGGATCAGGTAAGGCTCGACCACGTCTTCCAGGGTGTCTCGTGACTCGCCAATCGCCGCGGAAAGATTGTCCAGACCCGCCGGGCCTCCGTCGAATCGCTCGATCAGCGTCATGATCAGTTTCCGATCCATCAGATCAAAGCCATTGGTGTCGACATCGAGCATTTTGAGCGCTTTGCTCGCAATGTCGGCGTTGATGGCGCCGTCGCCACGGACTTGAGCGAAATCCCGCACCCGTCGCAAAAGTCGATTGGCAATTCGAGGCGTCCCACGGGAACGCCGTGCGATTTCCGCCGCGCCCTGCTCATCCATTGGCGAATTCAGGATGCCCGCTGAGCGCATGACAATTCGGGCGAGATCGGCCACGGAATAAAACTCGAGCCGCTGGACAATGCCGAAGCGGTCACGCAGGGGGCTGGTAAGCGCTCCGGCGCGCGTGGTCGCCCCAACTAGCGTGAAAGGGGGCAAATCCAAGCGGATGGACCGCGCTGCAGGTCCCTCTCCAATCATGATGTCGAGCTGGTAGTCCTCCATTGCCGGATACAGCACTTCCTCCACGACCGGCGATAACCGATGAATCTCATCGACAAACAGCAGATCCCGTGGCTCTAGATTGGTCAGAAGCGCCGCCAAGTCGCCTGCCTTTTCCAGCACCGGCCCGGAGGTCTGACGCAGATTGACGCCCATTTCGGCCGCCAGAATGTGTGCAAGCGTGGTTTTGCCAAGACCGGGCGGCCCGAAGATCAGCACGTGATCCAAGGCTTCTCTGCGCTTGGACGCCGCCTCGATGGCAATGCCAAGTTGCTCTCGAACAGCCTGCTGCCCCACGTAATCTTCCAGCTTGCTGGGCCGTATCGCTCGCTCGATGCGCTCGTCGTCCAGCCCGCTGGTGGCGGCCATCAATCGGGGTTCATCATTCATTTACGAAAAACATCATGGCTGGGTGCAGAAGCGACGCGGACAGAACGCCTAGCGTACCGCACGCTTGAGCGCCTCCCGGATAATCTGCTCTGCATTGAGACCATCTGATTCCACGCTGTCGGTAAGTCGCTGCGCTTCAGCAGGTTTGTAGCCAAGCGCCTCAAGGGCTGACCGCGCTTCCTGCAGCGGACTACTCGATACCGCTGGCCCCGCCGCTGATGGCAATCCCGTAGCACCCTGGGCCCCAGCTTTATCGCGAAGCTCGACAACGAGCCGCTCCGCCGACTTCTTTCCAATTCCTGGAACCTTGGTCAGCCGTGTCACCTGCCCCTCTCTGACGGTACCCCAGAACTCGTCCACGCCAGTCCCGGAAAGAATGGCCAGGGCAATCTTGGGTCCGACGCCAGACACCTTGACCAAGTCGCGAAACAGGGATTTCTCCTGCAGGCTGGCAAAGGCATAGAGCAGGTGCGCATCGTCACGAATTGTCAGATGCGTATGCAGGGTCACGCTTTCACCCAGGGACGGCAGTGAATAAAAGGTGGACATGGGCGCTTCACATTCGTAACCGACCCCGCCTACATCTATCAGCAATCTAGGTGGCTGCTTGAGAATCAGTTTCCCGCTCAGGCTTCCAATCAACTCAGTTCCTCCCTGCCCCGATGAAGCTTTGACTTGGGCTTTCTTATTTGAAATGGCCGGATTGCTTTACGTGGCTCAACCCCATGCGCGACGCAAAGCATCACCTGTCCGCTGCCGGGTTGTTCGAACATGAGCATGTGTCAACGCAACTGCCAACGCATCTGCCGCGTCGGGGGACAGCTTCTCACGGGTATTGAGCAGCACCCGCACCATGTGCTCCACCTGATGCTTGTCTGCCCGACCATTACCGGCAACCGCCAATTTGACCTGGGCCGCGGCATACTCGGCCACGTCCAGTCCCGCCTTGGCACAAGCGCAAATCGCCGCCCCGCGCGCCTGGCCCAGGACCAGCGCACTCGCTGCGTTGACCCGGTTCACGAAGGTTTCCTCCACCGCACTTTCCTGCGGATTGTGCTCGGCGATGACTTCACCTAACCCCTCAAGCACACCCAGCAATCGCTCCGCCGTGCTGCCTTTGCTGACATTCAACCGGCCTGCCGCAACCAGCACGTTGCGTCCGTTAAACGAATCAATCAGCCCATAACCGGTGTATCTGGAGCCCGGATCAACACCCAGTATCCGGACCGCCGTCATCAGGGCAGGTCAGCGTTGTGGAAAACGTCCTGCACGTCGTCGAGATCGTCCAGCCGATTCAGCAATTTCTGCACATCGCTGGCGGCTTCTCCCTCCACCGCCACCCGGTTCGCCGGACGCATGGTGACGCGCGCCTCTTCTGCAATCAGCCCGGCATCTGCCAGAGCGGCCTTTACGGCCTCAAACTCGCTGGGCGGCGTCAGCACTTCACACCATTTTCCGTCCGCAATGACATCTTCAGCGCCCGCCTCGATACCCAGTTCCAGCAGCCGATCTTCACTGGCGCCTTCTTGTTCCAGATCGAACCAGAGTTGCCCAACTTCGGAAAACTGGAAGGCAACGGAGCCGCTGGTACCGAGTTGTCCGCCGTGCTTGGACAGGGCATGCCGAACCTCGGCGACGGTTCGCGTGGAGTTGTCGGTCATGCAATCAACCATTACAGCCACGCCGCCTGGGGCATAGCCCTCGTAGCGGACCTCCTGCATCTGGTCAGCGCCGAGTTCACCGCTACCTCGTTTGACCGCACGCTCGACCGTGTCCTTGGTCATGTTTGCGGTCAGGGCCCGGTCGACAGCCAACCGCAGGCGCGCGTTGCCGGCCGGGTCACCACCGCCGGCACGGGCCGCCATGGTGATTTCTCGAATCAGCTTGGTAAATATCTTCGCTTTCTGCGCATCAGCCGCATTTTTGCGACCTTCAATACTTGGTCCGCGCCCCATTCACACTCTTCCTCTTGTTCTGAACACAGAGACGCCATGATCAGGCCGTCCTGCAATGATCCGGGCCCTGCATGTTGCCCTTGAATCAAAAATTCAGGCGAATACCGCCGTGCACGCCGTCTTCCTCAACATCAACTTGCCGGCCAAAGTCGGCCTCAATTTTTCGATAGCCCACGTAGATGGCCGCATCCTTGAGAATTTGATAATCGATTGCAGCGGCATACTCAAAGACGTCATCGACATCGCCAAAGCTGGCCGCCTCGGGGCCAAACCAGGCATAAGCAGAGAATCCAAAGCGGTCATAGCCAGGGAAGCGTACTTCTACCTTGCCGCCGAGCTCGACGGCGCCTCCGTTATCGCTCTCCACATCCAGATACTGCAGGCGAGCACCCAAGCCGGCCGTGACCTGCGCATCGCGCGCGCCGGCATCCCCGGTCAGCATCAGGCCGACGTGGCCCGATGCAAAATCATTCTCAAGATCGTCTTCACCAATGATGCCGCCAAACTCGTACTCGCCCTTGGTGTTGGACAAAAGACGGGAAAGCGGACCATTCACGGCGATACGCACGGAGTCGCCAGAAATATTGGCATCAAACACTTCAGCATTTGCCGAAGTGCCGACGGAAACGCCCGCAATTACAACAATATATTTGAATATTTTCATGATGTTTCGACTATTTCTTTTTCTTGTTGACGGCGTGAATGGCGCGGCCATCGACTGCCAGATAAGCCTCGTGAAGCGCTTCCGCCAGAGTTGGATGCCCGTGCATGGTCAGCTGCAGATCGGCGGTAGTCGCACCAAATTCAAGCGCAACCACGACAGACTGAAGTACCTCTGAGACGTACGGACCCACCATGTGCACGCCCAGAATCCGGTCATTCTTAGCATCTGAGATGACTTTGATGGTTCCCGCTGCCGCTTCCATGGCTTTGGCACGTCCGTTGGCCGCAAACGGGCTCGTTCCCACCTTGACCTCGTGCCCAGCCTCCTTGGCCTGCTCTTCGGACAGACCCACCCATGCAATCTCCGGGGCGGTATAGATCACGCAGGGAATTGCGTTGTAATTCACTTCCGGCTTTTCGCCGTGCAGCTGCTCTACCAGCGCAACACCTTCCTCAATGCCCTTGTGCGCCAGCATCAAACCGCCAATGACGTCACCGGTGGCATAGACACCGTTGAGATTGGTCTTGTAATTCTTGTCGACCTTGACGAAGCCGCGAGAATCAAGCTCCAGATGAACGCCATCTGCGTTGAGCCCCTCGGTGTAAGGCCGGCGGCCCACTGCCACGATCAGCTGATCGAAGGTCTCGGATTTGGTCTCGCCATTTTCGTCGTATTCCACCACGACGCCCTTGGCTCCGGCCTTGGCGCTTTGCACCTTCGCATTCAAACGAATATCTAGACCCTGCTTGCTCAGCTGCCGCTGGGCGTCCTTGGCAATGGTCTGATCGACCATCGGCAGGAATTTGGGCATGGCCTCGAGTATGGTGACCTTGGAGCCCAAACGTGACCACACGCTGCCCAGCTCCACGCCAATGACACCCGCTCCAATAATGCCCAGACGCTTTGGTACGGAAGTGAATTCCAGAGCATCCCAAGAATCGCAGATTTTCTCGTGATCGAACGGAGCAATTTTCAGTTCAACTGGTTCGGACCCTGTCGCCACGATGATGTGCTTGCCGGTCAGAACTTTCTTCTCACCGCTGTGAGAACGAAATTCAACCTTGCCGTCGCCAAGCAGACGACCAAAGCCTTCCAGACCCGTCACGCCATTGGCCTTAAACAATTGCGCAATTCCACCGGTCAGGCCGCTGCTGATCTTGTTCTTGCGATCCTGCATCGCAGCCAGATCAAGCTTGGGTGCGCTGACCTTGACGCCGTGCGAGGCAAGCTCATGGCCCGCGCGGTGAAACATCTCTGAGGATTCGAGAAGCGCCTTGGACGGGATGCAGCCTGCATTAAGGCAAGTGCCGCCGAAGGCCGGCTTATCGTCCTTGTTGAGCCAGCTATTGATGCAGACAGTCTTCATTCCCAACTGCCCTGCCCGAATGGCCGCGGGATATCCGCCGGTGCCACCACCAATAACGATCAGATCGTAGTTGTCACTCATTTGCTTTCGCTGCCCTCTGGCTGGTGCCTGAATAGTCAGCCATTGTAACGGGGCAAGCGGGGTTACCGCAGCAGCCTGAGCACAATCCGCTCA
>TARA_R110000850_G_scaffold147130_1_pt1 | contig 32357 bp, 35 predicted proteins | sample TARA_R110000850 | Tara Oceans TARA_R110000850 (sample SAMEA4397586) | marine metagenome | biome: Polar Biome; feature: [SRF] surface water layer (ENVO:00010504); material: water (ENVO:00002006), including particulate matter (ENVO:01000060) such as... | depth 5 m | reverse complement strand
GAAATTAATGTTTAAAAACGGTCAACTCTAATCAGGGAAGTTCAGGGCAGCTTACAATTTACAGTATACAGTATACAATATACACCCTTCAGCATACAGCTTCTTTTGCGAATTTACGAATCTGCGTATTTGCGAGAAATGCGCACTGCTGAGCACTAACAACACGATTCGGGTTCATACAGCATCCTATCACTTCCAAAACCCCACGGCACAAAATCACTTTTTCCGAAAAGTAAAAATCCGTATCTTGTCGTTTCTTAAACGTTAAAACCTATCTGTACAATGAAAACAGCATCTATGAAAAAGACCTTACCCAAAAAAACAAACCTGATTACCTTATTCCTCTCCGCCTTTTTAATGGTGTCCTTACCCGTTGCAGTTCTAGCACAGGGCGTGACCCCTGAGCAGGTGGCAACAATGAAAACCGTTACCGGAAGTGTGATGTCTGATGACGGGAATCATGTGGCATATACCCTAAGCACTCCGGCAGATGCCTATAAGGAAAACAGCAAGAATGCAACCCACCTGTATGTGCTGAATGTCGCCACCGGGGAAACCAAACCCTATTATACCGGCACCGGGGTGAGCCAGATAAGCTTTCGTCCCTCAAAAGGCACGGTGACGTTTTTAACCAAAAAAGACAGTGATGATCACACTGCACTCTATGAAATCAACCTCAGCGGCGGGGAAGCCGTGAAAGTGTTTGAACACAGCGCAAACATCCTGAGCTATGACTGGCAGGCAGACGGCACTATGATTGCCTTTTCGGCCAGAGAAGATGCTGAAAAACCCGACTCCCCCCTCTCCTATTCGCCAGACTTTTACGAAGAAGATTTCAGCCTTCGCAAAGCCTATACTGCTAATGTGACAAGTGCATCTGCGCAGCCCAAAGCCCTGAATGTTGAGGGTGCTGTCTATATGCTGAGCTGGAGTCCCGATAAAACAAAAATTGCTGTATCTGCTGCACCCACGGCTACTGTGGATGATTCGTTTATGAGACAACAGGTCTTTATTGTAGATGCTGCTACAGGAAATGTGGTTTCCAAAATCGATAATGAAGGAAAACTGGGACAAATGGTATGGAGTCCTGACAGTAAAAGACTGGCATTGCGTGGCGGAAAAGATATCAACGACCCCATTGACGGCCGCATTATGATGGTAAACGCTCAGGGCGGAAAGCCTCAAATCATAAATGCAGATTACAAAGGGAAATATGAAGACATCAAGTGGACCTCTGCAAACGCCATTCATTATTTAGCGAGTGAAGGAACACAGTCGGTACTGGGAACCATCACCCCTGACGGAAGCGGGAACCGCGTCATCTTTAAAGCCGATGCCCATCATATCACCTCGTTTTCAAGAGCCTCAACCGGTGCACTGTCTTTTGTGGCCAGCAGCCCACAGCATCCCGCGGAAGTATTTACCCTTGCCACTACCCGAAACGCAACACCGGAAAGAAGGACCCATAACAATGACTGGCTCAAAGGGCTTTCTTTGGGAAAACAGGAAGTCATAAAATATACTACCCGCGATGGTGCTTATGAAATTGAAGGTATTTTAATATACCCCTTAAACTACCGTGAGGGAACAAGAGTACCCCTCATTACGGTAGTACACGGCGGACCGGAAGCGCATTATACCAATGGCTGGCTCACTGCATACTCCATCCCCGGGCAAATGGCCGCTGCAAAAGGATATGCCGTGTTTTATCCCAATTACAGGGGGAGCACAGGGCGCGGTACCGATTTTGCTTACAGCAGTCAGGGTGACCTTGCCGGAAAAGAGTTTGATGATATAGTGGACGGAGTGGATTATTTAATAGAACAAGGCATCGCCGATGAAAACCGCATTGGTGTTACCGGTGGTTCTTATGGTGGCTATGCATCTGCCTGGATGAGCACCTATTATTCAGACCGCTTTGCCGCGGCAGTCATGTTTGTGGGAATCAGTAACAATGTTTCCAAATGGGGAACCAGTGACATTCCTGAAGAACTCTACCATGTACATTCCCGAAAAAGGATATGGGACCACTGGCAGTGGAACCTGGAAAGAAGCCCCATATATTATGTTGACCGGTCCCAGACACCTATCCTCATTATGCATGGTGCTGATGACCCGCGGGTGCATCCGGCACAATCCATGGAACTGTACCGCCATATAAAAGTGCGCAAACCCGATGTTCCTGTGCGATTGATATACTACCCCGGCGAAGGACATGGGAATACACATTCAGGGTCAAAGTATGATTACAACCTGCGTATGCTGCAATGGTTTGACACCTATTTAAAAACCGGCAACCGCAGCGCTCAAAAACCGTCCCTGGATTTACCGGTCAAGAAGTAAAGATATATTACAGATAAATGATGAAAATGAGAGCTTGAAGGGCTCTCATTTTTGTAGATATATAAACGCAGGCTTCTTTGGCTTGACGTTACAGCTTACTGCAGTCTTTGCTGGCTCTGACTAGCTCCCCGGGATAAACCCGACAGGATACTGGGTGTCAGGTCCACTCCTCAGTACATCCGCTTGATGCGGATACCTGCCTGCCGGACCTTCAGGTTTATAAGCCCGCGCTGCAATCATAGTATAGTGCAAGAAGTCAAAACTGCACCCAACGATACAGCGGTTAAAAATTTAATTTATTTCCGTAATTTAACCCAATATAAAAAAAAGTAAAACTAAGGCATAGCATGCCGAATTGACCTGTAAGAAGGATAATGTCCCGCATATAAACAAATTGAAGGCTAAATGATTAAACAAAATGAAAAGAAAATACAACTGGCAAAATCACATATTTAATTTTCTGGCGGTAATTTTGGGTGTATACCTGGCTTTTTATATCAATGAAAGAGCAAAAATAAAACAAGATAGAAATGAAAGCCAGATATTGATGAATTCTTTGGTGAACGATCTTTCAGAGGATATTGAAACCTATGAAAAGTATCATATCCCTGTGAATATCCAACATCAGGAAAAAGTGGGGAATTTGTTAAACCTATTGTTGACAGACAGTTTAGAGGGGGTTAGTGATCAACTGTCAACAATTTTTATAGTTGAGAATTTCTCCCCAACCACGTCGACATACAGCTCGATGAAGTCGTCGGGCAAATTAAGGCTCATTGAAGATTTAGCGCTCCAAAAAAAGATATCTGATTTTTACGAGGGCTTAGTTGTGGAGAGTTTGACGAAAGGGGAATATCAAGTTGATTTTTTTACAAACGAATTGCTGACCTGGTTCACGAACAACGTGGATATGTCAGAAATGGAAATACTGAATAAAAATGAATTGGTTATTTTAAGAAACAAACTTATTGTGTATGAATCATTGATAGACCAAAAGGTGAAAAACTATGAAATGATCGTTAAGGATTCCAAGCAACTAAAGCTGCACATCGAATCCATACTCAAATCAACATAAAAGAAACTTCCATTAAAATTCTGTAACCGGGCATCTCCGGTAAAAGCGGGCTACATGAAAGTAATTCCATAAAACAGAACATTCAAACCGGAATAGCCCCCACTGTGCCAAGTTTATAACTTCGCACCCTTTATTTATTATCAAATCCCCCATATCCCAAAGTTATCTGTCACCGTTCACTTAAAAACCATATCTTAGTTTTTTTAAACACCCCTAAAAAGGGTTAACAGTACCCTTATATAATTAAAAACTATCTTTAGCATCTAACAGCACGTTACAAACATTAATAATAACCAAACAACTTAAATCAATGATTACAAGACAACTTTTTAAAATTACAATCTTATCATCCTTATTATTTGCAGGGTGTGATTCAAATGATGAATCAACAGTTGAAAATACAACGATTCCCGCATTAACAACCTTAAGCATCACAAACATATCAGTTGAAAGTGCCACAAGTGGTGGTAATATTAGTGATAATGGTGGCTCACAAATTATTGAAAAAGGTATTGTATGGAATACAGAACCAAACCCTACAATTGATAATTCAAAAGTAATAAATGAGATCGAGATGGATGAATACACCTCAAATATGACTGATTTATCGCCAAATACTGTATACTATGTCAAAGCCTATGCTATTAATGAGATTGGACTATCTTATGGGGATGAAGTCTCTTTTACCACTTTAGAACCCGCAATTACCTACGCAATAGGAGATATTGGTCCCGGAGGTGGTTTCGTTTTTCAAGTTGATTCAAATGGAATTCACGGAAAAGAAATTGCCCCGATATCAACCGAATTCCAGTCTCAATGGGGTTGCCCTATAGCCAGTGTTTCAGGAACTTCGTCGGCAGTTGGAACCGGCCAGGAAAATTCAAATTTAATTTTGGCATTTCACGATTCTATTGATTATTACAACAATCCAAGTCAATGCACAGATGTTGTCATAGCTACCGGTGATGTTGCAGCTAAAAATTGTGACGATTTAAGTTACAATGGTTTTGATGATTGGTATTTACCATCTATTGGTGAGTTAGAATTGGTTTATACAAATCTAATTAGTCAAAATCTGGGAGATATTAACACCACTTTATTATCAAGTTCAACACAATCTTCAGTAAACATCAGAAAATTTGTAACACTACAGACCAACAATGGAAATACTTGGGATTTAGATAAAAATGATTTAACAAACCACAGAGCTATCAGAGATTTCTAGAAAAAGGTTGAAAAAGTGACTTTAAGCCACGGCTTGTCTTCGCGATTAACATTCAATAACATACATATGAAAAACCTAGTACTGCTTACCTGTATGCTTTTTAGCTTACTTTCCTGTTCGACCACCAGGAATATTTCTAAAGATCACAAACAAACCCTTATAGATGACAGGACATTTCTGGTAACAGCAGTATCTAAAGATAAAACCTATGGGTTAACACCTGAAAACCCTGTGGAAGTTGGGGGTGTTGGAACTTCTGAAGGCCCTCTCAATGAAAGAAGGTATTTGAACGCTTTAACAGGTCCAAATGGAGAGCCAATTTCATATTATCGCGCAGGCAGTTGTTGCCCCATTAAAAGTGATAAAGCAATTTTTGGAGATAAGGTTATGCTCGATAATTACAGGGTAGTATGGGAAGGATCAAAGGACACTGTTTCCATCTTTATCAATATGTATGATTCTGGAAAACTTATGGCACCTGTGGGCTTTGGAATAAAGAAAATGAATGCTACTAAATTGTAATATGTATTTCTATTTCTTAATCAGCTTAAAATGAAAAAAGAAATCAAGGCGTTTAACGATGCCCAAACACAGGAGGAGAAAGAAATTTGTGATGTATTGTATGGACTCATTACCCAAAGCCTGCCGGAAGCAACGCATCAAATTTGGCACGCCCATCCTGTTTGGTTTTTGGACGGGAACCCAATCGTGGGCTACAGCAAACTAAAAGGATGCATCCGTTTGTTCTTCTGGAGTGGGGCGGGTTTTGATGAAGAAAGCTTGAATCCGGGAACGGGCAAATTCAAAGATGCCTCCATTCGTTATACAAACGTGGAACAAATAAAGACCGAAGATGTAAAGCGCTGGCTGGAAAAAGCAAGAACCCTACAGTGGGATTATAAAAACCTGATCAAAAGAAAAGGGGAGCTCAAACGCCTCTTTTAAAAAAACAACACAGCGTTGCAATTACAGAAGGGTTTGAGCTTCCTTTTTTTATTAAGACCCCGCAAACGGCGAACCGAAAATACCCACGGCAAGTTCTGCCCAGATGAGCAAGAACGCCAGGAATACACCTGCACAGATAAGAAGCCTGTTGGTTGTGCGTTTTACTGTTCGCAGAACGAGCTCACATACTGTGCCGGTGCCCAGTAACAGGATTCCCATAATAAGAAAATCCCTCCCGTCCCAATCTACTTCAGAAGTGAATTTCATGGCAATCAAAGGAATGAGCAGAAGTATTCCTACTGCACTGAGGATAAAAAAAAAGCGTTTGTTTTTCATAAGAGTTGATTTTTATTGGTGATACATTTGTTGTTATAGTATTTTATGTGGTTAAAATATAGTTGTTGCGTCTGCCCCTGTATCTCAATACATATTGCTTTGTGTCTCAGCAAAACACCGGCCCACGGGACCCTTCGTTAAAACTTCGGGAGATAAAACCCTAAAGACGTAAAACCCGGTCAAAACCCGTCTTATGTCTTGAAGTCATAGGTGTGGCTACCCTTGTTTCCCGGAACTCAAGGAATACCAGTTGATCTTTCGGGTGATGTACATGGTAAATGCCAGTATGGCTGTTAAACCAATGCTGCCAATCAGCAAGGCATAATCCTGAAGCTGCAGGGTTACATACACAAAAGCATAAGTAAAACAAAGAATGATGACCAGCACCAGGGTTTGTTTTGTACTTTGTAAAATAGCCCGTGCATAGAGCGCGATGATGCTGATAATGGTGATCCCGGAAATCAGGTAAGCCGTATTGAAATTTGTATGTTCAGAAATGGAAACCAGCAGTGTATAAAACAATACCAGTGCCAACCCAATCATGATATACTGTAAGGGGTGCAGTTTCCGCCTGTTAAAAATTTCCACCAAAAAGAAGGTGAGAAAGGTTAGTGATATGGCCAGCAAAGCATATTTCACCGAACGCATGGATTTCCGGTAGTCATTTGCAGGTAACAAAAGATTGACCCCAAAAGCTGATTGTTTCAAATCCCCGGTATTCCTGTTGCCCAACCAAAATTGCGGATAATTCCGGTTGAGTTCGAGTACCTTCCACCGGGCGGTAAACCCGGCATCGCTTACCTCGCGTTCGACAGGTAAAAAAGCACCGTCAAATCCGGGATCCTGCCAGTCTGATGAAATAGCCACCCGGGTCTCTTTGCCCAGGGGTACAAAGCCCAGAAACTGACTGCCCTGCAGGTCCAAATCAAAATTAAATGAATTTTCGGCAGCAGGATCAGCATCAAGGATATGTTTTACGGTTACCCCGGAAGAAATAATCGCCGGGATGCCCGAACCGGGGGTAACTTCTTTCGTGAGGTCGTTCCAGCGAACCAGTACTTTTTCTTTGATACCGCGCAGGTCTGAAACATGCACGGTGAGGAACGCATCTTCATAATGCGCCTCAAGCTCACTGAATTCATTCAGGTAATGGGTCAGGCTGTCAAACCGGCCTGAAAACGATAATCGGGCATCATAGACGGCCACTTCATAAATTCCACGGTGAAGGGTTTTGGGGCTTACGGCCCCCTTTACTTCAAGGTCTGAAGGGAGAATGTGCAGCTCGTCCCTGATGACCTTGACCACATCATCTGAAACAATGCGCCGGCTTACAGGTATGGTGAGTATGGGTCCATACACCTCCTGATCGTTGGCCCATTTATTGCTCACTTCGGTAATGGCGACTTCCCTTAATTGCTGCCGTTCTTCTATCAACGATTCCACAAACGACAGTGGAATGAGCAACAGCATCATCAGAATAAAGATAGAAAATAGCTTTAAGGTAACCGAACGCTTTATGGATTGGCCAATCCGTTCCAGGTAATTTTTGTTTTCTGTTTCCATATTAATTAATTTAAAAGTACTTTGTATTTCAAAGTTTTGGGTTAAAAAAAAAGGTTATTTATTTTGGGATTTGATTAATTTTTCGAGTGCGTTTAAGTGGGCTTCAAAAGCTTTTTTTCCTGCAGGCGTGATCCTGTAACGGGTATTGGGTTTATTATCAATGAATGATTTATGTACGCCCAGGAAACCTTCTTTTTGTAGCGCTTTTATATGAGATGCCAGGTTACCGTCAGTCACCTCAAGGTATTCCTTGAGTGCCGAGAAGTCCAGGGAATCGTTCACCGCCAGTGAGGACATAATCCCCAGCCGGACCCTGCTTTCAAAAGCCTTGTGCAAATTGTCAATTATATTTTTCATCGTTCGTACTTCAGGTGCATATAAACTCCATAGACAATATGTAGGAATCCAAATCCTATAGCCCAGAATAAGAGTCCGTATCCAATAAAATAAGCTGCAATAAGACCGAGTACTATTTCAATCATACCAAAATATTTAACTTCCTCAAAGGTAAATTTACTCGCATTGACTAAGGCCAGTCCGTAAAAAATGAGGCTTACCGGTGCTATCAAGCCAAACAAACCCTTGGAGAACAAAATAAGAATAAACACGCCTCCACTTACCAACGGAATCATCAAGTTGATTGCGAGCCTGCGGGCAGCAGCATTCCAAAGTTTCTCCCCTGTTTTAGCGGATTTCTTCCAGGATAAAAATATCGCTGTACCCACTGCCAGGACCAGTACCGCAGCGGCCAGCAGAAAAAATTGCAGGGAGTTGCCGGTCATTTGGGCAACATCCATGGTGTTATATATAAGTTGCTCGTTGCTTTCGTAATATAAAGTATATGCTACAAAAGCTCCTGTAAGGGCATAGACCCCGGCCATAATCCCGGACCAGCCGGTAAGTGATAAAAACCGTGTAGAGCGTTCCATCATGGAGCGAATCTCTTTCAAATCATTGATATATTCCTGTTCTGCTTTCATATAAAGTACTTTGAGTTTCAAAGTTATGATTTATTTTTAAATCATGGATAAAAAAATAAAAAATGTTTTTGGCATCCATATCCTCAGGAAGCATCTCGATACATTTTCCTCCTCTGTTATCACTGGGGTAAAAAACACCAGCCTGCCCTTTCCCCTTCGATAAACTCAGAACAAGCAAGTCAAAACTTTTCTAAAATATCCAGAACTTCCTTTTTATAACTCCTGCTGATAGACAAGGCTTTATTATCAATAATGATTTCTTCATGGGTAAAGGAGGAAATGTGTTTCAGGGCAATAATAAATGAGCGGTGGATTCTTAAAAACTTCTTAGCGGGCAATTTTGCCTCAATGGCACTAATGGTCTCTCGGGTAACGATGGTTTCAAGGGCTAAGTGAATTTTAAGATAATCACCATAGCTTTCAATATAAATGATATCATCAAAATCAATCTTGATCATTTTCCGGTCGGCCCTTACAAACATAAACTCATGGTCCTGTGGTGGTTTAAGTTCATGTTGATGTAAATTAGTATAAATTTCATGGTACATAGTAACGGCTTTTAAAATCCGGTCAAATGAAATGGGTTTGAGCAGGTAGTCTACCGCCTGCAATTCAAATCCTTCAACAGCATACTCCCTGTATGCGGTCGTGAAGATGATTTTGATGTTTTTAGGAATGGATTTGGCAAAGGATATTCCTGATATGTGGGGCATATTGATATCCAGAAATACCAAATCGATGGTCTGCTCCCGCAAACAGATTAACGCATCCATCGCATTGTTATAGCTTCCCATAAGGGTGATGCCCGGTATTTTGGACAGATGTGTCTCGATGACTTCCCTCGCAACGGATTCATCATCAACAATAATGCACGCTATGGATTTTTCTTGGGGCACTATCTTTTCAGGTTTAAGGTTAAAGCAACTTTGAACGTGTCATGTTCATCGTCAATAGCTAAAGTATATTGGTTGTAATATACTAAATCCAGACGCTTTTGAATGTTTTCCAGACCAATCCCTTTTTGAGGGGTGTTCACCGGGGAATGTGTATTTTCAATATAAAAACAAAGGGTTTTGTTTTCGCATTTTATATCCATAATAACATCGAGTTTTCCCTTTTTAATAACCCCGTGTTTAAAGCTGTTTTCAACAAACGGCAATAAAAGCATGGGGGCTATTTTTAAATCTTCGGGAATGTTATGGGTGGTAAAGGAAATGTTTAATGTATCGTGAAAGCGCATTTTCTCTAACGCAATATAATCGTGCATATGGTTGAGTTCTTCCTGTATGGACACAAACGGTTTGTCTGCCTGATACAATAAATAGTCCAGGAGGTTTGAAAGTTTTAAGAGCATTTCTGGGGTTTCATCGGCTTTCTTCAAAGCAAAACCATAGATGGTATTCAAAGTGTTGAACAGGAAATGCGGGTGTATTTGCATTTTTAAGTAATTTAACTCCTGCTCCTTCAGTTTGAGTTGGGTTTCTATAATTTTATGTTCCAGTCTCTTGGTTTCTTCAGTATGTTTCAGGTTAAGTTGCAACAGCTTAAAAGCACTTACGACAATCACCACCAGATATACTGAAACCGCAACAAAAACCATATTCCTGCTGATGGGAGCCATATTAGAATATTCAAACCCCGAGAGATACACCAGTCCGAAAAAAACCGATATGACAATTAAATAGCTCGAAATAATCAGCGAGTATAATGCATACAAACCAAAAAGAAAATACCGTTTGGTCATTAAATATTCCGGGATGAGTTTATAAATTGAGACGTATGTAGTCGCAATCGTGATGGGCATTAAAAACAAGGAGAAGGATAATACATAATTAAAATCACTGCTGTCCACACCAAAAAAATAGGTATAAAACAACAATACCCCACACCAAAAAACGATATGCAGCAGGATTTGCACTAGTCTCTTTCCTATGAATTTGCCCATCATAAACGATACCTTCTTACAATAGTACTGCTTTTTTTACAGCCCTACCTATTTTGTAGACGAATGACGGGATTAGCAGGTGTTTCTACATCCTGTTATAAAACCTGCTAAAGAGGTCATCTGTCGCATTTTTGTTATTGGAAGGGATATGAAGCGTATGTTTGAAGTATGTTTAACTAAAACCAAAGATATGACAGCACTACCACTTGTACAAAACAGAAGCATTTTCACTGAAATAGCGAACCGGTTTAGCGAAGGCGGGCCGTTTTTTATGACCCTTATTTTAATATGCTTTCTACTCGCTTTGGTCTTTCTGGTGCTGGGTTTTATTTATTTAAAAAAGAACCCGCAAAAATCAGCAAAAATGATCAACCTCACCTCAGAAGTAAGCATATTGGGATTGGTTATTGGGCTTTTGGGTTCCATTATCGGGTTGATTGAAGCGTTTGACACGGTGGAAGCCTTGGAGAACATCAGCGTAATGGGCAGCGGACTTAAAGTGTCGTTCTTAACAACCTTATTTGGGAGTATCACATTTATCTTGCCCAGAATAGGCATTATTGTTTTAAAGGGAATCAAGAAAACTGAAGCAGCGAGGGAGTAGGCATTCTATTTTTTGACCTTCTCAGTGGTGTCTTAAATTTTGTATTTTAGCTCAGCATTCAAAACAATCCTAAAACGAAATTAAAAAATGGACAAGGCAGCACAAACCATGATTGAAAACCTGTACAAAAACACAGGTAAAACCCTGGAGCAATGGATAGAAACAGTAAAAAATGAGAACTTTGTCAAACACGGGGAAATCATAAAGTTCCTGAAAGAAACCCACGGCCTAACCCACGGTTTTGCAAACCTTATAGCCCATAAGGCAAAAGGGTCTGACGCAGCTTCTGCAGACAACCCGGAGGACCTCATCACCAAACAATATGAAGGAAAAGAACATTTAAAACCCATCTATGACAAACTCATGAGTGCCATCAAAACCTTTGGGGATGATGTTGAAATAGCGCCAAAGAAGACCTATGTAAGTGTAAGAAGAAAAAAACAATTTGCCCTTTTGAACCCGGCTACAAAAACACGATTTGAAATAGGCATCAACCTGAAACGACAAGAAGCACAAGGAAAGTTGCAAGCCGAAAAACCCAACGCCATGTGTTCACATAAAATAATGATTACAGACATCCATGAAGTTGACAATGAAGTTATCGACTGGATAAAAAGGGCATATCACAATGCAGGTTACTAAAATGACTTTGTGGGCCCGCATTAAAGCCGGTATTGTATTGAGTTCAACATATTACGATTTTTCACCGTCGCCCTACAGCTAAAGTTTATCTTTGCCAAAGGCGTTGCTCCCGAAGACTTTCGGGATCAAAAATGTGTACTCCTTTAAACAAAAATCAAAAAACCTGAAACACGAAACGTTGAACAGAGCATCTTAAAAGCAGTTCCTTCCATTTTGATACCTATGAAAAACAATTCAAAAAAAACCTTTTGAGGGTCTGTGAAAATAGTCTATGTTTGACAATCCTTTCCCTTTTAAAGGAGCCTCAAAAATGTGCAAAAATAGCAGGAAACTAAAAGGGGTACAGCCGGTGCACAGCAAGCCCGGTTTGCGGCAAATATGCGTAGCGGTAATGTCAATAAACACCTTGCTTAATGGAACTGTTTTAAAATGAAAATACTCTTTATTCTTGTACTGACTTTTTGTTTCATTAACCTACACGCTCAGGAAAAAGAAGAAACCGGTCCGCCTATTATCTTCGCGGAAATTCTATTTGGTGGTGCCGGTAAAATCAATGGAAATGGCGGACTTCTTTATGGTGGGGAATTAAATTACCAGTACAAAAAAAATCTGTTTTCAATCAGGTATATCGAAAATTCGCAATTGGAATCAGATGTTTTATTTTTAAGTCCGGTTACACCATTTCCTGTTTTAAAAGAAAAAAACAATAATAAAGAGTTGAGTGTATTGTATGGCAAAAGATGGATTTATGAAGGATCTTCTTTAAGTGTTTCGGGCGGAATCTCCCGGAATACATATAGCAGTAACCTCACCGATGAAAATAATCAGCGCTATAAAATTACCGATACTTATGTAGGGTTTCCACTTGAGGTCAATTTTAAATGGTTCAAATCAAAGAAAAAAAGATACCGGCTATACGGATTGATTCCTGTTGGTCAACCCACGTCCTTTGGACGTAATTTCGGGTTTAAATTGGTAGGGAATATTTCAAAAAACAGTTTTGTGGGCTTGGGGTTGGTTTATGGGTTTGGAATACACAAAAATTACTAACTGCTGAAGAACGATGTGTGAACAACTGGAAGGCATTTCTCGCTCACCTCTGACGGATTCGAAATGACAAAATAGGACTGTTTTTCCTCTCTTAACTTAACAGGCTTTCCATCTTCCTCCTTCACCCCTGTCGCAGCTTTCAGCCTTCAAGGTCTCGGGAATATAAAAAAGGGAGCCCTTCTCCCCAGATGACTCCCTCTTAATTTCAGACTAGTTTAAATCGTTTGTTGATTGGTTATCAAAATTTCAATAACATCATAACGGTTGTTGCCTAATCTGGTTTCTATTTTTTTAAATAAACAAACCTGTTTCGATAGTGGCTTCGTCTTTTAAATCCTCATTTGCAGGTCTTGGTTCATTTTCTTTTAAAGCCTTTGTTTGCTTGTCCGGTTCTCTTTTTTCCTTTTATCATTTCATTCTCTTTTCGGTTTGAATTTTACATAACCACATTTACAAAGATGCAAACTGTCTCACTAGTGATTGATACAGAAATAAAATAAATATTTACATAAATCATAGCTTTTGAAGTATGTGAGAAAATGGATAGCGCAGGTCCACTGAAGCATATTGTCTGATAATGTGCCATAATTTTTATACTAGTACTTTTTATAAACTTCTATTTTTTTTAAACTTTCCTTTCAAACAATAAATAAATATCTGCAATTCAACCTTTTTTCATACATTTATACATCCCCAGGTCATTTTTAATGGTATTAAAAAGACGTATGAAAAGGTTACTGACACTGGTTATTTTTTCCCTGGGTTTTTCCTCCGGCTTTACGCAAACGGAAGAATCTTATCCCCTTGATATGCTTACAGAATGGCTGGAAAGTCATATAAATTCGTTTAAAGATTCCACTGCTCTCGGTATCAATGCCAGAAAAGCCATTAACCTGTCGAAAGAAACAGGCGACTCCACAACCCTTGCAAAATCCTATTTATACCTGGCACACTATCACAAGGAATATTCAAAACTGGATTCTTCCCTGATCTACACCCTTAAAGCTAAAGACCTGTACAGTTCCCTTGAAAATGAACCGGATCTTGCCAATACCCACCTTGCGCTTAAGGAAATCTACAGCCTCCAAACAGAATATGGCAAAGCCACTGAAGAAGCATACAAAGCCCTGGAACTTTTTGGAAAATTAAACAATCAAAAAGGGGTAGCACGGTCTTATGCCCATCTTTGCGGCTTGTTGTATTATGAAAACAGATACTCCAGAGGGGTTGAATTATGTGACAAAGCCCTGGAAATACAAAAAAAACTGGATGCAAAGGAAGATATGCCACTCACCTATTATTACAAAGCAACCAACCAGCTTTTTTCAGGTGATGACTTACAGTATGCTTTAAGTAGTATAGACACAGCCATTGAATTATATAAAGCCCGGGGAGAAACCGGTATTCCTTATATGGCTTCAGTAAACTGGCGCGGAAATGTCTATAAATATCTGGGTGAATATGACAATGCCATCGCAGATTATCAGGCCAATTTTGACATGTCACAAGAACTGGGTTTGCAGCGGTACCTCATCCCCTCTTTGGCAAATATTGGCCATGTGTATTTGATGCAAGGCAGGTATGAAGAAGCCCTGCCCTATAACCTCGAGGCCATTGATATTATCATCAAGACCGGCAGGGTAAGAAACCTGTGGGAAAATTATATGCACGTATCTTCCATTTATGAAAATATGGGTGATTACAAAAATGCGCTGGAATACAATAAATTGTATGCAACGGCATATACAGAACTCAAAGACCGCGCGATTCAAAGCCTGGAAGGCGAACTTCAGGCAAAATATGAAACGGGACAAAAAAATGCCACCATCTACTATCAAAATGAAAAAATTGCGCAACAAAGCAAAACCCAAACGCTCTATATCATTCTTGTAGGCTTGCTGGCCTTTATACTTTTTGGGTTGTTCTATTCCTATAAAAAACGCCAAAAGCGAAATAGCGAATTACAAGCTTTAAACAATGAACTGGATCATAAAAACAAACAAAACGAACTGCTCCTCAAAGAAATTCACCACCGTGTAAAAAACAATCTCGAGTTGGTAAAAAGCTTGATTTCGTTGCAATCTGCCCAACTGGAAGACTCCGTCACCAAGGATGCCATGATGGCCAGTCAAAACCGGGTGCAATCCATGGGCATCATCCATCAAAAATTATATCAGGGGGAAAATCTGGGCAGCATTGAAATGAAAGACTATTTCCTGAATTTAGGCGAGGGCATTTTAGATACATTCAATGCTGAAGATAAAGTGAAGATTGAATGCGCCATGGACAACCTGGAACTGGATGTGGACACGGCCGTGCCCATTGGCTTGATTGTAAATGAATTGCTCACAAATGCTTTAAAATATGCCTTTCCGGAAGACAAAAACGGAACCATTCAAATAAGCTTGTCACAATCCACCCCGGAAACATTGACCTTAAAGGTTGCAGACAATGGGGTGGGCAAAGTGGCCGGTTTAGCACCAAGAGGAACCGGTTTTGGTTCGCAGTTAATTCAGTTATTAACCCAACAACTCAATGGGAGAATGATTGAAAAAACAGAAAAAGGAACCTCCGTAGAATTTCATTTTAAAATTAAAGCTGCTGCCTGATGAAAATAATTAAGAATAGTAACCGGCTGACCGATAAGATGAAGATCCACTCCTTTATTAAACCCTTAATAGGGTGTACTGTTTTACTTTTGTATTTGAGCGGATTTTCACAAGATATCCGCGTCAAAAACCTTACACCAAAATCTGCTCTTGACCTCAGTGAAAAATATACTGAAAAAGCTAAATGGTATACTGATATGCCCCAGTACAATATGGACAGCTCTCTTTATTATGCAAATAAAGCCCTAGAGGTTCTGAATCCGGAAGAATCTCTACATCAAACAAAACTTTACAGACTACAGTTTGAACGACTTAAAAAAAGCGACCGTGTTTTCTCCTTTTCAAAACAAGACTCTATGGCTGAAATTGCCTGGAATAAAGTTAAGGACCTAAACACTAAAAATAAGGACAACAGATTACTCCTCTTTGATCATCTAACCTATTGGTCTGATATTAAAATGAATCTGGGCGACCGTATTGGGTCACTAGACTTATTTACCAAAGCGATTAGCTTAATGGAAAGCTATAAACTCCCTGAATCTGAAGCTAAAATTAGTCTTTACAAAGGCCTTTTTTATGGTAAATATGGTTTGCCTGAAGAAAACCACCTTTCAGTTGAAAACTTAGTAAACAGTCTTCGGTACTATGAAAAAGCCGGGCTGGACAAATATTCGACTGAATTGTATATGATTTATGCCCAGCTTGTGTTTCAACATACTGGTAAAAACAGGGACTCCACTAATTTTTATTACGATCGTTTGAAAAAACTTCTTGAGGAATATAAAAAACCCATGGCTCATATATGGTATTACAATATGACCAGCTATGACCTGATTCAGCAGGCACTTCCTGACGGCGAAGGGGTTAACGAAAAAAAATATGAAGAAGCCCGTCAAAATATTATACAGGGTATGGATATCATAGAGGCTTATGGTTTTCAGAACACTACCTTTTACCCTCATTTCTTTTCCCTGATTGCCGATGTTGACTATTACACCAAAAATTTTAACGCTGCACTTGTTAATTATAGAAAGGCATATGAGCTTTACCAGGCAATGAATGATGAGTATTATTCAAATGCGCTGTTAAAATCTATGTCGGATACCCACAAAGAAATGGGCGATTTTGAAAATGCGTTGGCTTATCAGGAACAATATTACACAGAAACGCTGCAAACAGAAAAAGAAAAAAACCAACGCAGTTTGCGCGAAAATGAATTACAACTGGGCCTGAATGCCCAAGAAAAATCTTTAAGTCAAAAACAAAATCAACAAACACTTCTTTTAATTTTATTGGGCTTAAGCATACTAACTCTTGCTCTTTTCTATCGGAATTTTAGATTAAAGCAAACAAGTAATTTAAAATTGGGGCTCGCCAATAAAGAACTTAATATTAAGAACAAACAAAACGAACTTCTCCTTAAAGAAATTCACCACCGTGTAAAAAACAATCTTGAATTGGTGAAAAGTTTGATTTCGCTGCAATCGGCTCAACTGGAAGACTCTGCGACCAAAGATGCTATGATGGCCAGTCAAAACAGAGTACAATCCATGGGCATCATCCATCAAAAATTATATCAGGGGGAAAATTTAGGAAGTATAGAGATGAAAGATTATTTCCTAAATTTGGGAGAGGGTATCCTGGATACCTTTAATGCAGAAGATAAAGTAAAAATTGAATGTGCCATGGACAACCTGGAGCTGGATGTGGACACGGCGGTACCCATTGGGCTAATTGTCAACGAACTGCTCACAAACGCTTTAAAATATGCCTTTCCTGAAAACAGGAACGGAACCATTCAAATAAGTTTATCACAGGCAAGCCCGGAAACCTTATCGTTAAAAGTAATAGACAACGGTGTAGGCAAAAATACCGGTGTTGCACCCAAAGGAACCGGTTTTGGTTCTCAATTGATTCAGTTATTGACGCAACAACTCAACGGCACGATGACCGAAAACGGTGAAAACGGCACCATGGTAGCCTTTAACTTTAAAATTAAAACCGCAGCCTGATGGAACAACCTGTAAAAATACTGATTGTGGAAGATGAAATGATCATTGCTGCAAATATTTCGCTACAATTGTCCACCTTGGGGTATGACGTTACAGGTATCATCCCGCGTGGTGAAGAAGCCCTTTTACACGTAAAGCAAAACAAACCCGATATTGTCTTAATGGATATCCAGTTGAAAGGAGAACTGGATGGTATTGACACGGCACGGCTGATGCAACAGGAGTATGACATCCCTGTTATTTACTTAACGGCAAATGCAGATGATATAAATTTCGCGAAAGCAAAAGAAACCCATCCCTATGCGTTTATATCAAAGCCCTTTAAAAAACTGGATTTGCAACGCGCCATTGAACTTACCATCACGCATATACAATCAAAAGAAGGACCTGTTTTAGAGCAAAAAAACTCCCCGTTTATCTTAAGCAACTGTATTTTTGTGCGGAACCATGAAAAAATGGTTAAAGTCCCCATTGAAAATATCCTGTACATAGAGGCCGAGCGCAATTATTGCAGGATTTATACAAAATCCAAAGAATACCTGCTGGTCATCACACTGAAAGACATGGATGAAAAATTGCCGGCAAAACATTTTTTAAGAATTCACCGCTCTTTTGTGGTCAATATTTCCCAAATTGATGAAGTGGCTACTTCTCACGTAGTCATAGCTAAAAAAGCCATCCCTATAAGTAAACCCCTCAAAGAGGAGTTACTTAACCGTTTACAAACCATTTAATTCCTTAGCTAAATAAATTCCCTTCTTCGGACAAAGTTATGATGCTTTCGTCCTAACTCACTTTATATATTCATTGAATATCAATTACTTAGAGGCATAAATTACAAATTTATTAACCATCTAAATAACTCGTATTATGAAAACAATCAAAATGATGATTACCACAGTAATCGTAGCCGTTTTTAGCATCAGTATGCTCACGGCACAAAACAATGAGAGCATCCTTTTATCGGTAAGTGAAATTACCGTGAAACAAGGACACCACGCCCAGTTTATGGAAGGTGTTAAAAAATGGAAAGAATGTTACCTGGAAAACGACGGAAAAGAAGGCTGGAACATGTGGCGCAGAGTGCAAGGGGAAGGCACTGTGTATATAATGGCCAGTGTGATGCCAAACTGGGCAGAGATGGACAAAGAAGACCCGGCAAATAAAGACTGTTATGCAACAGTATTAAACTTTATTATGCCCCATGTTGAAAAAGTAAATTACAACATCGCCCGCTCCATGCCGGAATTCAGCAGAACAATGCCTGAAGACACAAAACTCGTTTGGGTCACTTTTTTCAAAGTGAATGACGGTACTGTTTTTAGGGAAATAGTTGGGGCTGTAAGCAATGCCATAAAAGCCAAAGAAGGTACTCAAAGGGGAATTTGGTATAACTATATGGGCGGTGCTGCTGATGCGGCCGACTATATGGTTTCTACCCCTTATAGTGGGTTTGCTCAAATGGACATAACTAGAGACACCCCATGGAAAATCTATGAAAATGCCGTAGGTAAGAAGAAAGCAGATGAAATGGGTGCAAAATGGGATGCAGCTGTCGATGATGCATGGTCATACATCTACACATTAAACACTGAATTAAGTAACTAAAAACCTCACATTATGAAAACAACAAACAAAATTTTTAAGGCATTTTTGATACTGGTACTCAGTACATCATTTTTAAGTGCACAAAACCAGTTTTATAGAATTCATGTAGATCACATCTATCCTTCGAGTTCTGATGCCTATGAAAAGGTATCTAAAAGACTGGCCGATTTGGCCAAAGAAAATCAGGAAGAAGATATTTGGAATGTCTTGTGGACCAATGACAACAGAGTAATAAGTATATCCCCCGTTAGTGGCTGGGAAGATTTAGGTAAAGAGTTTATGCCCAAAACACGTGCAAAGCTGGGTGATGATAAATTTGCGGAAATATTCAGTGAATTTGACAAGCATTATGATAACCACAATGATTATATCATTATTCTTAGTAACAACCTTTCCTATATGCCGGATGGTATGACAACTACACCCGAAGGTGAAAACTACAGAAAAAACATGGTGCTTTTTCACAAGGCAAGAGACCGGCAAAAAATTGCAGAAATAGCAACAAAATTTAAAGAACTCTATGCTAAAAAAGGATCAAAATCCCACTACCGGGTTTATTTCAGTGGTTTTGGAAATCCGGAATCTTATATAATGGTAGCAAACGCTGCAGCAAGCCCGTTGGAATTTGAAAAACAATCTGATGAAAACAGAAAATTGCTGGGTGAAGATTCCAAAAAGTTATGGGATGAACTCATGCAATATGTTACAAAAATTGAATATACCGAAGGACATATGCAGCCCGAATTGTCGTATTCACCGGCAAAAAAATAAACCCTTTGAATTTTTAAAAGTATGTTGTCGAAATCAATAGTTCTATATACAATGACCTTTATCCTTGCATGGTTGCTGATACCGACTGTGCAAGGGCAAAAGTCTAAAAATATTGATACCGTACAAAACATCTATGATGCCTTCCAAAAAAGCAATGCCACTTCAAAAGACATCAAGTCATTGACCCCAAGCCTAAATTGGGAGGAAGTTAAAAGCACTAAAGAGGTTAATGAACGCTACAACATTACACTTTCTGCAATCCTGAAAAACGAATGGCGGGGAGTTACCTTCCAAAATATTGAGGTCAGGGAAATTGAAGAAAACAAGGTTTTGGTAACCGGAACAGTTTCCGGCCGCCAACCCACAGAATGCGAAGGCATCACCACAGCCTTTCAACACCTCTGGACATTCAAAGATGGCCGGATTATACATGTAACTGAATAACTAATTTTTAAAAACCAACATTATGAAAAATTTATTTTTACTGGGACTTGCAATCGTCCTCTTTACAGCGTGCAATCAACAAGACACGCGCTACACGCAAAATTCACCTGAAATTGATATTGTAAAAAAAGTCATTAAAGACTACAATGAAAAAGAATATAGCATGACCGATTTTGCAGACACAAGTAAAACCTACTTCAACACTAAAACCGATTTTCTTACGGTTGATAAATTAGTAGAATACCATAAAGGAAATGATGCGAATTACTCAAGCCGAGGGTTTTTAGAAGAAGACCAGGAGTATGAAATGGTTGTCACTGATGATGGACACACCTGGGTAAATGCCTGGTTGGACTGGAGAGGTACCCTAAAAGAAAGTGGTAAAGTAATCGATATGCCTGTTCACCTGACCTATCGTTTTGTGGATGGTAAAATCGTAACCACTTATGGTTATTGGGACCCCACAGAAATAGTTTTGGAACTTCAGGAAATTGAAAGAAAAGCTGCAGCTCAATCAGCCAAATCTGAAGATACAGAAGAATAAAAAATCAGGTAGATTTTCTGAAAAGAGAATACCGGCAGTAGTACATAATTGATTTTTCAGGTTTAGTGTTTATTAAACAATTAGCAAGTCTGCTGCCGTCTGCCTGTTTATATTTCTAATCAATGAATCCACTTACTCCACCCCTGAGCTTTTAAACAATCAGGATTCTATATGGACTAAAATTTATAAACTAAATGATACCGGTTTCCGGTAAAATAATTATGAAAAAAGTAGGAATCATTGGTGGTTCAGGCTTTATAGGAAGCCACATCACCAGACAGTTTTTAGAAAACGGTTTTGAGGTCAAAGTCTCAGCAACCGATATAACACGCGAAGATAAATACAGGCATTTAATGGAATTGGAGAATGCTGAAAACCTGTATATCAGCGAACTCAATATAGAAAACAAAGCGGCTTTGCGTGATTTTGTGAATGACTGTGATATTGTGGTTCACTCCGGCACCCCTTTTCAACTCAACTTTAAAGATGCCCAAAAGGAGTTGCTTGACCCCACTATTAAGGGTACTGAGAATTTTTTGCAAATCATCAACGAAACCCCGGGCATTGAAAAAGTGGTGTTTATTGCATCTGTTGCGGCCTGGAATACAGACTTCCCCATGCCGGCCGGCGGTAAAAGCTTTACAGATACCTTTGACGAAAATGACAAAAGGTTCACCAGCGAACACAGTCACCCTTACTGCCATGCAAAATTCATTGCCAATCAAACAGTAGAGCAGTTTATAAAATCCCATCCTGATCTCCCGTTTGAAATAACGACCGTTTCGCCCGTATCGGTTATGGGAAAATCCTTGTCATCGCGGGAAGACGCTACTTCCACCGGCATTCAATTTCTTTTTAAAAACAAGATAGCCCCTGATGATTTTATACAGACACTTTATGACAATGATGTGCCTTTTGCATTGGTGGATGTAGCCGACGTGGCCCATGCCACCTATAATGCCGCCACCACCAAAGGCCTGCACGGAAAAGACTACCTCATAACCAGCGAAACCTATAAGGTTTCAGATATCCACGAAATGTTGAACCATCGGGAACCTAGAGAAAAAGCGCAGGTAATTTATAAAAACAACCTCGCTGAAAACGATTTGAAAATGAAATTCAGACCCGTAAAAGAAACTTTAAACAATTTTTAATCATGGAAAATTCAAAACCCGAATACTATTTACTACGCCCCGAAATCGAAAAAGCATACGGCTACTCACACGCCGTCAAAATAGGCAACAGCATAAAAATTTCCGGTGCCGTGAGTATGGACGATGAAGGCAACCCCACGGCTGTAGGCAATATGGAACAGCAGATGAAAAACTGCTACTCCGATCTTCAAAAAATACTGAAACACTTCAATTGTACTTTTAATGATGTGGTTAAAGAAGATGTGTTTACCACCAATATGCCCACGTTTCTGGAAGTGGCGGGCTACAGAACTGAGATTTATAAAAACCACTTCCCCACCGGCTCCTGGCTGGGCGTAAAGGAACTCGCCCTTCCTGAATTTCTCATTGAAATAGAACTGGAAATACATATAACTCCCTAGAAAAACAAATTCAACTTAAAAATTCCATAACTTATGAAAGTATCAGCATATGCAACCAAAGGCCCCAATCAACAACTGGAAAACTTCTCCTACGAAATGGGAGCCATTGGCCCTGAACAAGTCGATGTCAAAATCCTCAATTGTGGCATTTGCCATTCAGACCTGAGTATGATGAACAATGATTGGGGCATGACTACTTACCCCATTGTTCCCGGACACGAAATTATCGGCGAAGTGGTAGCAGCCGGAGGTGCGGTGAAAAATGTCAAAGTGGGTGACAAAGTGGGTGTGGGTTGGTTTTCTGCTTCCTGTATGTCCTGTCACGAGTGCATGGACGGCTCTCATCATTTATGTTCCTCTGCAGAATTTACTATAGGCGGCCGCCATGGCGGCTTTGCAGACTATGTGCGCGCTCATTGGTCTTGGGCCATTCCATTACCCAAAGGAATCAACCTGGCTAAAGCAGGCCCCCTGCTTTGCGGTGGAATTACTGTTTTCAACCCCATCATATTGGCAGGCGTAAAAGCAACCGATAAAGTAGGAGTCATCGGTATTGGTGGTTTGGGGCATATGGCTCTCAAGTTTCTCAATAAGTGGGGCTGTGAAGTGATTGCTTTTAGCTCCAATCCAAGCAAGAAAGAATCCATTTTAGCTATGGGCGCCACCCAAGTGGTCGATTCAACAAACCCGGAAGAGTTAGAGAAAATCACCGGTACCTTGAATTTTATCCTGAATACTGCCAATGTGACCCTGGACTGGAATGCTTATTTGGTGGCACTGGCTCCAAAAGGAAAATTCCACAATGTGGGAGCTGTATTGGAACCCCTGGCAATTCCGGCATTTACCTTACTGACCGGAGAAAAATCAGTTGCAGGCAGTCCGCTCGGAAGTCCCGCGCTTACCAAAACCATGCTGGAATTCTGCGTGCGCCACGACATCTACCCCATAACAGAGGAGTTTCCTATGGAAAAAGTGAATGAAGCTATGGCTCATTTAGAATCAGGAAAAGCCCGTTACCGAATTGTTTTAAAAAATTAAAACCCGGTTAAGGATTTTAAATAAAAGATAAATAATCAGACATACAATATGGATTTAGGATTAAAAGGAAAGCATGCTATCATAACGGGAGGAAGTAAAGGAATAGGCAGAAGTATTGCTTTAAATCTTGCCGAAGAAGGTGTCAACGTGGCCATTTGCGCCCGTGGTAATGAGGCCTTGAAAAAGACTGAAAAAGAACTGTTAAAAAAAGGTGTAAAGGTCATTGCACTGACTTGTGATGTAGGCAACACCAAACAGTTAGATGCATTTCTTGAAAATGTAAAAGACCAATTTGGAGCAGTTGATATATTAGTGAACAATGTATCGGCTTTAAGCCTGGGAGATGACTACAGCGACTGGGAAACTTCCATTAATGTGGATTTACTGGGTAGTGTGCGGGCTGCGAGAAAAGTCATTCCCTGGATGTTAGATGCGGGCAGTGGCAATATTTTATTTATTTCATCAGGTTCCGGGCTTGAAGCCGGTTCGCCTCCTGCCTATGCTGCAGTAAAAGCGGCTATCATTAGTTATTCCAAAACCATAGCCATTCAGTTGGCGCCAAAAAACATCAGGGTTAATACGCTTGCTCCGGGGTCGGTAGAATTCCCGGATGGGCTTTGGGAATTGACCAAAACGCAAAACCCACCTTTATACGAATGGGCACTCAGTTCCATTCCTTCCGGGAGACTGGGAACACCGGATGAAATAGGTAAAGTAGCTGCGTTCATGGTATCTCCCTGTGCCAGCTGGGTTGTAGGCACTTGTTTAGCCGTGGATGGCGGTCAACACAAGGCTAATTTATAAAACTTTATTAACCATTAAATAAGAACAGATGAAAACACTTAAAAAACAACTCGTTACACTAGCAGTATTATTAGTAACCATTGCCGGTTTTGGTCAGGAAAACATGGCCAATCAAAATATCGCTATCATTGATGGTCTTTACAAAGCCTTTTCCGCCGGTGATGTTCCTGCGGTACTGGGAGCTATGGATGCCAAGATTGTTTGGTATGAAGCTGAAGGCAATCCTTATGCAGATAAGAACCCTTACATAGGTCCTGATGCGATTTTGAATGGTGTTTTTGGCAGGGTGCTGGCCGATCACGAATACTTCACCTTAGAAGACATTGAGCTTCACGAAATGAGCAATAACAAAGTATTGGCCACCTTACGCTATGATGCCAAACATAAAAACGGGAATGCTTACAACGCTCAGGTGGCCCATCTTTGGACTTTAAAAGACGAAAAAATCACAGCTTTTCAGCAGTATGTGGATACCAAGAAACTTAATGATGCTTTAAGCAACTAAGGAAATGAACGCCATAATCGGATCACCCGTTTTTACCCCAACTCAAAAAAAATCACGCATCAATTCCCTTGATGTTATCAGAGGAATTGCTCTTTTGGGTATTTTATTAATGAACATCAACGGTATGGGGTTGCCGTTCAGTTATTCAGACCCCAGTGTCTTAGGTCATACTGAGGGTTTGAACTTTTATGTTTGGGTGACCAACGAACTGCTTTTTGAAGGCACTATGCGCGGCTTGTTTACTCTGCTGTTTGGAGCCGGCGTCATTTTGTTAACAGGAAGACTCATCAAAGACGGCGCAGGGATTTCTACCGCCGATATCTATTACCGCCGTATGATCTGGCTGCTCTTGTTTGGTATAGCAAACGTCTGGATATTGCTTTGGCATGGGGATATACTTTTTCCGTATGCTTTATTTGGTTTGTTTTTATTCCCTTTTAGGAACCTGCCGGTAAAAAATCTGATACTAATTGGAGCTATACTTATTGGCATCGGAATTCTTTGGGATATCAGCGATTATAAAAATAACGTCAAACTAAAACAGGAAGCTGAAATAGCTTTGGAAAGTAAAAGTGCCGGAATCGAACTGACTGCAGAAGAAAATGCAACTTTAAATGAATGGGAAAAACTCAACACAAAAAAAACAACTAAGGAGGTCAGTGAAGAAATTGAACGAATGAACAAGGGCTATTTTGAAGTGATCAATAACATCAATAACAAAGTAAAATTAAATCAGTGGTTACAAACCTGGTTCCCTTACAGACTATGGGTCTGGGATATATTGAGTTATATGTTTATCGGGATGGCCTTTTTTAAGCTACGGATTTTTCACGGTGAGCGGAGCACCCGTTTTTATTTTCTAATGGCATTTATAGGTTACCTCATTGGTATCACCATAAATTATTTTGAAACCCAACTCATTGTTCAAAGCAATTATGATGTTGTCACTATGAGCAATGCCAATCAAACCTATCAATTGGGCAGGATAGGTGTAACTATGGGGCATATTGGATTGTTTATGCTGTTTATTAAATCCGGAATGATAGCGTTTCTTCAAAGAGCATTGGCAGCTGTGGGTAGAATGGCCTTGACTAACTATTTAATGCACAGCATCATTACATCCATCATTTTTTACGGATTTGGTTTTGGTTTGTTCGGCATTTTAGAGCGTTATGAATTGTATTATATCGTTTTTGGAATTTGGATTTTTCAATTGATTACCAGCCCAATATGGTTGAAGTATTTTCAATTTGGACCATTTGAATGGTTGTGGCGTTCGTTGACTTATGGGAAGAAGCAACCGTTCAAAATTGTGAAATAAATAAATCACTTACTCAATTATGGAAACCATTAACACCCTGATAAGCATAAACTTTGATTTATTTACTGTGGTTCTTCTTGTAATCTTTTTTACCGCAGAAAATGTATTCAACACCCAATTTAAATTTGATAAAATGGGCAAGCATTTACTTGAAAACATCGGTTTTTTAATACTCATTACTTTATTGAATTTGTTTTGGGCAGGCATTATCGTGATTGCAGTTGATTGGTTGCATACGCACGAAATAGGTTTGTTTCATCATTTAGATTTACCCATTTGGTTATATCTGCTGTTTAGCGTAATGCTTTTTGATATGGCCAATTACTGGTTCCATCGCATTGCACACTACGTTCCTTTTTTATGGAATTTCCACCGCGTGCATCACAGTGACAGTCGCATGGACGCTTCCTCTAACATCAGGGTACATCCCATTGAATTGGTCTTTTATTTTGGTTCTTCAGGAGTTGTAGCTGCGGCACTTTTTGGTTTAGACACCACCGGACTTGGTTTGTTTGTTTTAATCATTATTCCCTATGTGTTTATAGATCATTGCAATATCAAATATCCCGCTTGGATTGATAAAAGCTTTGGACTCATTTTTACAACACCCAACTTTCATCGCGTACACCACGACCAGGATGAATATTACACCAATTCTAATTATGCCGATATTTTTATTCTTTGGGACAGGCTATTCGGAACCTTTAAATACAAACATCCGGATGAAGTTAAACTTGGACTTAAAGAATTTGACGATCAAAAACAATCGTTTTGGTATTTAATGAAAACGCCTTTTATCAATATTAACAATCAGGATTCTTCTAAAAAAATGGAACCTAATTGAAATAGGAAGCTTTGTTAGTAAAAGGATATTAAATTAATAAAATAAACCACATATGAAAACCCGTATCCAATCCATTGATTTTCTGAAAGGTTTTGTCATTGTCTTAATGGCTTTAGACCACGTGCGGGCCTATTTTCATTATGATTATTTTTATTTTGATCCAACAGATATAGACCAAACCAATTTCTGGATCTTTTTTACACGCTTTATCACTCATTTTTGTGCACCGGTATTTGTTTTACTGGCCGGTACTTCTGCTTTTTTTGTGGAACAAAAAATCGGTAAAAATGCAGTTAGTAAATGGCTGTTAAAACGTGGTTTGTGGTTGATTTTTGTAGAAATTATCATCATATCCTTTGGATGGCGGTTTCAGTTCAACTTCGACTCTATTATTTTTCAGGTCATCTGGCTTTTAGGTGCCTCCATGATTTTTCTGGCGTTCTTTATCCATTTCCCAAAAAAATTAATGATACCGCTTTGCTTGCTCGTGATTTTTGGTCACAATGCATTGGATGGTTTTACAGGTGGACAACTGGGTGATTTTTGGAAATTATTACATATTGAAGGCCCTATTCAACTTACTGAAAATAGTAGTATTTATAACGCATATCCCTTAATACCTTGGATTTTTGTAATGCCATTAGGCTATTATTTAGGTATCCTTTACAAACCCGGGTATGACGCTGTTAAACGTCATCATATTTTGATTCGCACCGGTATTTCAGCCATTGTCCTATTTTTTGTTTTGCGCTTTGCAAACATTTACGGCGACCTAGAAGCGTGGACCTCTTATGAGGATTTCACTAAAACAGTGTTGTCCTTTTTTAACGTAACCAAATATCCACCTTCACTCTTGTTTTTGTTGATCACACTGGGGCCTTCCCTAATTGTGCTATCGCTTGCTGAGAAGTTGAAAGGAAAATTGTTTGATGTCATGGTCCTTTTTGGAAAAGTACCCATGTTTTTTTACATCGTTCATATTTACTGGATCCATCTTTTGGCTGTACCGGCGGTTTACCTGAGTGTCTATGACCCCAAACTGATGATTATTGACGTGTGGATTGGGTTTGTAACAGAATTGCAGGGCTATGGTTTTTCATTGGGGACTGTGGACCTGATTTGGCTATTTGTGGTTGCAAGCTTATACCCGGTATGCAAATGGTACTGGAATTTTAAGAAGAACAATCGGCAATACGGGTGGCTGAGTTATTTATAAACAAAAATTACATAAATTTATCATAACCAACTAATTAACCAATCAATGAATCTCAAAAAAACCTTACTCATCACGGTGATTTTAAGCCTTGTAAGCATTACCGTGTGGGAACTTTACTGGAGGTCGCAGGGCTATTTTCCAGACATAGACGACGACAAATACCTTTGGGCGAAAACACGTGCCAAAGTCGAAAAAGCAACAGAAAATGATGTGGTTCTCGTCGGGTCATCCCGTGTGCTTTTTAATATTCAACTGCATAAATGGGAGGCCTTAACAGGAATCAAACCCATTCAACTGGCCAATGCAGGTTCCACACCACTGCCCACTTTTCATGACATTGTAGAAAACACCAATTTTAATGGAACTATAATTGTTGGGGTTACACCACCCCTATTTTTTTCAACTACGTTTGAGCAAGCCCCGCCTTGGACAAGGGCATCATCAAGATCTGAGTTTTACAAAAACCGAACCTATGCACAACGTCTCAATTTTGTGTTATCGATTCCTATACAAAATTCATTGGCATTCATATCAAATGATGATGAAGCCTGGTATGACGACATCAATTTAAAAGCGTTGTTAAATACCATCAAATTACCCAACCGAACTGACAAACCAAAAGAACCCCCTTTTAGAAGGTTTCAGGATATAGATAAATATCGAAATGTGCGTATGAAAGAACGCATGGTTACCGATACCAGTTTTGCCAATTCTATCATGGCCGTTTGGAAATCGATGCTTACTTCTGAACCCAAACCACCACCACCCGACAAAGAAGGAACTATAGCATTTTTCTTAAAAAACCTGGAAAAATTTGAAACCCGTGGCGGTAAAGTCATATTACTGCGTTCACCCTCTGATGGTTTTTTTGACGAATTGGAAAGCATGATAACACCCCGACCTGAGTTTTGGGACGAACTGGTTGCCAAAGCGAATACACCCGCGATTCATTATCAGGATTACGATAAACTCAAAAACTTCAAAACCATTGAATGGTCGCACTTATCTGCCACCGATGCCGATATGTTTACCAGAAATCTGGTTGAAATTCTTTTGGAAGAAAACCTTATCACTAACCTAAAAACCAACTAATCATGTTATTCAACTCACTAAGTTTCTTCGTGTTTTTGGTTGTAGTGTTAGTGCTTTACTATACCAAAATCTTTAACTGGACAGGTAAAAAAAGAATGTTATTGCTGGCCAGTTATGTATTTTACGGATTCTGGAATCCGCCTTTGGTTATTTTACTCTGGATTTCAACATTAGTTGACTGGACCGCCGGTAATAAATTGGCGGTTGAGCAAAACCTGCGCAAACGAAAATTGTGGTTGTTGCTCAGTTTAGCAGTCAACCTCGGTTTTTTAGCGTTTTTTAAATACCGGGATTTCTTATTGGATAATTTTACAGCTGTTGCAGACACCTATGGCTATGGCTATCAAACCCAACCTCTGGACATTCTTTTACCTATGGGTATTTCGTTTTATACGTTTCAAACTATGTCTTATACCATAGATATGTATAATCAAAAAACTGAACGTGCTAAAACTTTTTTAGATTTTGCACTCTATGTCACGTTCTTCCCTCAGTTGGTTGCCGGTCCGATTGTGAGGGCCAAAGAACTGATTTCCCAGTTTTATGAAGAAAAGAAAGCGACTGCCAAACAATTTATCTGGGGTCTTTTTTTATTGACTCTGGGACTTTTTCAAAAAGTGGTTTTGGCAGACACCCTTTTGGCCGATACCTCTGATGCTGTTTTTGGTGCTAAGGAAGCATTGAATTTCTGGGATGCCTGGGCAGGAACACTGGCGTTCTCAGGGCAGATATTCTTTGACTTTGCCGGTTATTCAACTTGTGCCATTGGTATAGCTATGATGCTGGGCATTATCCTGCCGCATAACTTTTTGTACCCCTATGGGGCCATCGGGTTTTCAGACTTTTGGAAACGCTGGCACATATCACTATCTACCTGGTTGCGTGATTATTTATACATCCCGCTGGGCGGAAACCGGTTTGGGGTAACAAGAATGTATGCTGCACTGATGATTACCATGCTGTTGGGCGGACTTTGGCACGGCGCCGCCTGGACATTTGTAGTTTGGGGTGCTTTACACGGAATCTATTTAGTCATTGAAAAACTCTTAAAACACAAAGTGCCCGTAAAAATTACTTTTTGGAACGGAATCTTTTTTGCGTTTTTAACCTTCACCTGCATCAATTTTACCTGGGTGTTTTTTCGTGCAAACGAATTTAGCACAGCAAAAAATATGATTGAATCCATGTTGTTTTTAAATCCTGACGGTTTATTAATACTGGAATATTTTGACTTGCTGAAGGTATTTGTGCTTACTTCTTTATTATTTTTTACCCATTGGTATATGCGCCGGCATACTGTAAGAATGGTAGCTGAGAATTTGCCGGTCTGGTTGTTTGCAACCGGATGGGCAATGATGGTATTTTTGCTTTTGATTGCCCAAGGAAGCGGTGAACAATTTATATACTTTCAGTTTTAAGCAGTATTGAATTGGTGAAATTTTTAATAAAAAGAAATGATAATTTACTATATTTCAACAACATAAACTTTTAAACAATGAAAAACAATCACAAAAACTGGACAAAAGAAGAACTGAAAATTTACATCATGCTTTTATGTGCCAAGGCAGACGGCGAAGCATCTCCTGAAGAAATCGAATTGATCCAATCAAAAACCTCTCAGGAAACGTTTGATAAAATCTATACCGAATTTAAAGGTGACAAAAAGAAAAAAAGTTTGAAGAAAATAGAAAGAGCAATCGGCTTTCACCATTTTGGTTCGATAGAGTTGGTTACCTTTAGAAAAGAACTTTTCGAGGTCTATCTGGCTGATAATATATTATGTAAAAAAGAACGCTATTTAGATCAAATTCTGGACAATATCATTTATTGATTTTTACCAATTTTCTCAAGTTACAAACCAAGCAAAAAACTAAAAAATGCAAATCAATAAACAAGAAAATTTGCTCCGCACCATTGGTGTGTTTGGGCTGTCATCAAACATTGTCAACGTCATCATCGGTTCGGGAATTTTTGTGTTACCGGCCATTGTAGCCTCTGCTATGGGGGCTTCAGGCGTTTTTGCCTATTTGGTTTGCGGCATTTTGATTGCCTTGATTATGCTTTGTTTTGCCGAAGCGGGAAGCAAAATAACCACCACAGGGGGACTTTATACCTATATTGAAACGGCTTTTGGCAACTATGCGGGCTTTTTATCCGGAAACTTATACCTCGCCGCAGTTTTATTGGCCGATGCCGCTGTTTCAAACGCGCTTGTGAACATATTGGCAGCCGCATTTCCGGTATTTGAGTCTGAAGTGGTTAGATTATTCTTTCTTTTTGTTGTTTTCTTTGGCTTGGCTTTTATCAATATTTTAGGCGTCAAGCAAGGGGTTGGCCTGATCAAATTTTTAGTCATTGCCAAAATCCTCCCACTGCTATTACTCATTGTTTTAGGGTTACCCAAAGTTTCTATGGCCAACATATCCATAGAAACTTTCCCCGGTTTTGAGCAGTTGGGAGCTACTTCTCTTATCCTGTTTTTTGCTTTTATTGGCGGTGAAACAGGCCTGAATGTAAGCGGCGAAGTTAAAAAGCCCAACAAAAACATACCGAAGTCTATTTTTATAGGAATCATTGCGGTATTGATCATCTATATCCTCATTCAACTGGTTGCTCAGGGCGTACTGGGTGATGCGCTGGCAGACCAAAAAGCACCCCTTGCTGAGACCGCCAAAGCTATTTTTGGCCATACCGGATTTATAATTTTAACTGCCGGTGCGGCTGTTTCCATGTTTGGCTATTTGAGTGGCGCTATTTTAAACATGCCCCGCATTTTGTACGCCTTGTCCAGAGACCGGGTGATTCCGGTGAAGGCGTTTGGCACTGTTCATTCCAAATTTAAAACACCCCATCTGGCCATCCTAACCTATGCCTGTGTAGGTTTTATCATTGCAGCTTTAGGAAGTTTTGAAACGCTGGCTGTAATCGCCACCGGCGGAATTTTATTACAATACCTGGGTGTTTCACTGGCGGTCATCAAGCTGCGGTTTACAAAAAAATCAAAACCCGGCGAATTTAAAATTCCGGGTGGCTTTACTGTTCCAATCTTATCCTCGGGGATTATCATCTTCTTTCTATCAAAAATGACCGCTGCTGAAGCTATAGGTACACTAATAGTGACTGTTCTGTTAACCATTGTATATTTTATCAATAAAAAAATAACAAAGCACAAACAAATGTGATGATTAACAAAACCATTTTATGTCCCGTTAGGGACTTTATCTTGGTAGAAAGAAAAAACAAAATCAAACCCTCGTGCCTTTAGGTACGACATATAAATACGTTA
>TARA_R110000850_G_scaffold172331_2_pt1 | contig 32400 bp, 27 predicted proteins | sample TARA_R110000850 | Tara Oceans TARA_R110000850 (sample SAMEA4397586) | marine metagenome | biome: Polar Biome; feature: [SRF] surface water layer (ENVO:00010504); material: water (ENVO:00002006), including particulate matter (ENVO:01000060) such as... | depth 5 m | reverse complement strand
GCACCAGCAGCACCGGCACCAGCAGCACCAGCTAACCCGGCGCCAACTGGTACCACTGGCGATCCAGCCCCCGTACCTGCTCCAGCGGATCCACCACCCCCGACAGATAGCTGGCGGACAAGGATGGTGACCGCTGCAGGTTTTGAGGGCGATGCAGCCACGAAGGCCAGCGGAATGCTGGAACGTGTGGTTGACGAAGGTACCCTGCTGAAGAACTACGTCGAGGCCCAGGAGAAGATCCGCACTGGGCAGATCAGCAGTGGACTGCCCGAGAACGCAACGCCTGAGCAGACAGCTGCCTGGCGTGAGGCCAACGATGTACCCGCTGAGTCAGCCAACTACAAGGTTGACCTGGCTGAAGGGCTCGTTATTGGTGACCAGGACCAGGCGATCCTGAACGATATCTACAAGATGGGCCACGAAGGCAACGTGCCCAACGGCGTGATGTCCAACATGGTCAACAGTTTCCTGGCAGCTCGTGAGTCTGAGATCGATAGCATCCAGCAGGACGATGGCATCCACAACCAGCAGACTGCCGCAAAGCTCAAGGAAGCCTGGGGTCAGGACTTTGACACCAACATCAACATGGTCAGGGGTATGTTCAATGGAATGCCCGAGACGATGCGTGATGAGTTTATGGGCGCCCGCATGCCTGATGGTCGTGCTGTATTCAATTCACCCGAGGCTATGGTATTTTTCGGCGACATGGCCAGGAAGCTCAACCCCGCCGGCACTGTAGTACCTAACGCCAACAATCCTGTGCAAGCCATCGACGATGAAATTAAGTCGCTTGAAGGACGCATGGGTGACTCTGATTGGCATAAAGACACCCCCGCGCAGGACAGGCTTAAATCTCTGTACGATGCGCAGGAAGGAATGAAGGCTAGATAAAATGCGAGAGTTCACACAGAAGCGTGGCTTGAATGCCGCGGTAATCACTTCCTTTGCGGGCACATGCGTAATCACCGACGACGACGATCGTATCGACGTCGGTGATCCCTGGCTTGCTCAACGAATGCCCAAGGTCGGTGACGTCATCTTTCGGGAGAACGGCAGCTACCATCTGCTTGGCGCTCAATATATCGCTAATGAATGGGATGTACCTGAGCCCGTGGGTCAGCCAGAGCCAGAGCCAGAGCCAGAGCCCGAACCAGAGCCCGAGCCTGATCCAGACGATGACACCGACGACACCCAGGCCCAGGACGACCCGGGCGATCCTTTCCCAGCGTAATAGTTGACATGCCCCACGGATGGGGCTATAACTTGCTACAGCACTGCGCGACCCTTGATGCATGTGAGCGGCCCTCTTCTCCTTGGAGCTAACCCGCAGATCAGACTGACAGCCAACTCCAGATGTGTAAATGAACGTAACTTTACATACCGGAGAGACAATAATGTCTGACTCAGCTTTTCAACGTATGTACCGTGAAGAATTTGTTCGAGGCTTTGAGAAACGTCAGGCGCTTTCGCGTCACACCGTTATCACAGAGACCGAGATCGATGGCAATGAGGCAACATTCCTCGTAGCTGATTCTGGCGGTGCTTCTGCAGTAACACGCGGCATCAATGGCGATATCCCCACACGCCCTGATAACCTCAACCAGTACATCGCAACTCTGAAAGAGTGGCACGACGTTCCTGAGCGTACGAACTTTAACCTGTTCGCATCCCAGGGCAACGGTCGCCGCATCATGCAAGAGACCAGCATGGCCGTAGTCAATCGCAAGATCGACGCCGACATCCATGCCGCATTGGCGACTGGTACCAACACCTGGGGTGCAGCTGCTATCGCAACCCTACTGTTGATCACCAAGGCTAAGACCAAACTGGCCAACGCCTTCGCTGCTGAAGTATCAGGTGAAGATGATATCTTTGCTTTGATCACTCCCGCATTCCACGGTTACTTGATGGGGCTCAATGAGTTCACATCACAGGACTACATTTCACTCCAGCCATTTGAGAACGTGAGCAAGTCTCGCGCCTTCAACTGGTACGGCGTGAACTGGATTGTGGATGCTGGACTGCCTGGCGCTGGCTCTGCTAGCTCTAGTAACTTCATGTATAACAAGAATGCCGTCGGGCACGCTTGTGACAGTGAAAGCATCCAGACCTTCGTGGGCTATGATGATAAGAACGACAAGTCTTGGGCTCGTTGCTCTACTTACATGGGCTCTAAACTCTTGCAGAACTCGGGTGTCATTAAAATGCCACACGATGATTCAGCTCTTTCTTAAGGAGTAAAGTCTAATGGCTTACGCTACTACTAACCCCCCTGCGCTGAAAACTCAGCGCGTCGGTTCCACACTCGGCCAAGCAACATGGGCTTACCAGTCCGTTGATGCAGCCGCCGTAGTGAACGGTGCCAGCTACTTCGCCGATGGCGATGCGCTTGGCATGCAGGTAGGCGACGTTGTCGAGATCCTCGATACCGACGCCCCCCTGGTCACCCTAGCCTTTGTATCGGCTGTTGTGGCAGATGGAGCAGCATCAACCACAGCGATGTAACGTTGCTGTGACCGAGCACCTGGGGCCTTCAACGGCCTCGGGTTTTTCCACAACTGGAGCACACTGCAATGAAAATCAAAACCTCCGACTTCGGACTAGCTGAGCACAGCTTTCGCGTGTTCAACGCAAACGTCGTCCCAGAAACAACCAAGGCAGAGCTGACCAACAGCAGCACTTGGCAGCACGTAGCTGGTGGCATTCAACCTGGCGATGAAATCCGTGTGCGGGCATATGACGACTCGTTCGTGGCACGTCTCTACGTCACGCACAAACAAGGATCTCAGGTCATCACGTCGCTACTGTGGTTCGCACAGCTTGAGAAGAACGGCGACACCCTGCCTGCGAAGGAAAATGCCGAGGCTTACTACGAGCTGCGTGGTGTCAAGAAGTACTGCATTATCAGGCGCGATACCGGTGAGCTCGTGATGGAGATGATCCCCACGCTCAAAGAAGCCGCTGCCGAGCTGGAAGACTACCTTAAGATGCTGGCTGCCTAAACCATGAATATACTGGATCTCTACAATGACGCGTTGCTCCTCCTGGGGCAGCGTCAACTTCTGACCGTCACTGAGGATAGAGAACCAAGATACCGACTCGACGGAGCTTACAATCGAGAGGCAATCCGATACTGCCTGGAGATGGTAAAACCCAACTTCGCCAGCAAGACATCGGTCATGAACTCCGGTGTCACAGCTGCCACTTTTGACAAGGCCCACGCCCTACCCTCTGACTACGTGAGCATCATCGCTCCGTTCAGTGACCGGCGCCTGGACCAAGAAATAAATCGTTATGTCATCGAAGGCAACGGTTTACTGTGCGATTACGACACGGTCTACCTTCGGTACATCTCAGACGGTTACACGATCGATCAGTGGTCGCCCAGCTTCTTCCGCGTCATGGGTGCATACCTTGCCAGGGAGACGGCCAACCGCCTGAGCCCTGACGATTACGAGATGATCGAAGCCAAGTTCAAAGAGCGCGTCAACAGCGCCATACAACTGGAGGCGGCAAAGGTCCCAAAGCCACGGGCCAGCGAAACCACCGTCACAATGACCAACGAGTGGCGCCACATCTACAATGATGCCCTGATGATCCTGGGCTTGGACGAAATAACCACGAATGAAGACGACTCAGATCGCCGTGCTAAGTTGGACCGTACTCTTGACAGTGGTCTTGTGGCTGACATTCTGGAAGATACCAGCTGGCAATTCGGCTTCCAGTCCGTCAAGATCGATTTTGATCCCAGCGCTCAACCAGCTTGGGGCAGCCAATATGCTATACCTAAGCCTAGTGATCTACACCGCATCGATGGTGTGTACGCCGATGAATTCATGCGGGTTCCAATCAAGGATTACAAGGACGAGCAGGGTTACATCTTCTGTGGGAACCAGGTCGTCTATCTGAGCTACATCAGCACAAATTTCATCGCCAACCCCGCAGGCTGGCCTAACTTCTTCAAGCGATACATTGCAGCCAAGATGGCTAGAGACGCAGCCCCCGCTTTGGTTGACACCCAGCGAGAAGATCGAGTTGTTGAAGTCTACGAAGAACGGAAGAGCGCAGCAATGAGCACCGACGCCATGCAGTCACCCCCGCGAACGCTCACGGATGGTAACTGGACACAGTCACGATTCAGGGGCGGATTCCGTGGGAGACCATAATGCGTCGAGGCATTACGAACAAATTCAACAGGGGCGAACTGGACAGCCGGGCTCTGCTTCGCGACGACGTCGACAAGGTAGTCAACTCATGTGAGCTGATGGAAAACCTGATGCCTCAGCGCCTGGGCCCAATGCAGTACAGACCTGGCAGCAAATTCATCAGCCACATCACGGACGACAACTACCTGGTGCCATTCATTGCCAGGACTGATGACTTCGCCATCGTCAGCTTTGAAGCGTTCAAGATCACAATGTGGGTGGACGACCTCCTGGTGGATCAACCCACCGGTACGATGACCCTCACCAACCAAGATTTTACTACGGATCTGACTGGATGGACTGACGCCTCAGGCGCCGGCTCCACTGCTGTATGGGGTAATGCCCGCGCAGTTCTGTCGGGTTTTGAAACGAGCGCCGCGAAGATCCACCAGACGTTTGGTGGTGTCGGTATCGGTGTGGAGCATTGTATCCGCATCGTGATTGAGCAAGCGCCTGTCCTGGTCCACATCGGCGAAACGGGTGTAGACAGCGATGATATCTTTGGTGGGTATCTGGGCCCGGGCACGCACTTCCTCAACTTCACGCCATTGACTGCGCTCCCCACAATCACACTATCGAACAGCCGCAAGTACAAGGCGCTGGTCGACCAGGTGAGCCTGGGTAATAACGGCACCATGGAAATACCACTACCCGAAACCATCACTGAACTGAGCAGCATACGAACCGCACACAGTGCTGACGTCCTGTTCGTCGCTACCAGCAGCACCCCACAATTCAGAATCGAACGACGTGGGAAGAAGTCCTGGAGTGTGGTTGACTACCGTGCAGATGACGGCCCCTTCGGGCTGATCAACAATACCCAGATCACCGTTGCCACGGCCAAGCTGGACGGCAATGCAACGCTCACAGCGAGTGACAACCTATTCAAGACAACAGACGTAGGTCGACTGATCAAGCACATCAGTGGGTCACAGGTCGTTGACACTTTTGTATCGAACGAACTGGCCGGCACCGATGCCATTCGCGTCGTGGGCGTTGGCCCCGTGCGAAAATTCCGCATCGATATCAGCGGTGGTGTTGGTACCGTTACACTGCAACGCAGCATCGACAACAACTCGTGGGAAGATGTCCAGAGCTACGCGGGCAACGTGAATAAATTCTACAGCGATGACCTGGACAACAGCATCCTGTACTACCGGTTGTACATTGAGGCCGGGGATTACACCAGCGGCATCAAGCAGCTCAGGCTCATATACGAGTCTGGCAGCATTGAAGGTATCGCCAGGATCATCACCTACGCCAGCGCCACCAGCGTCGGCGTGCAGATGATGAAGCCCTTCGGTGATTACGAAGGTAGCCTGGACTGGCACTGGGTGGAGTGGGGAGCTAAGGGAGAGTATCCATCAGCTGTCGCACTGTACGAAGGTAGACTGTGGTGGGCTGGCAAAAACAAACTCTACGGGTCAGTGAGCGACGAATACGCGTCGTTCGATGACGAGCTGGAAGGTGACTCTGCGCCCATCCGTCGCACCATAGGATTCGGTCCAGTGGATCGTGTCGATTGGTTAGCGCCAAGCTCTCGCTTGATCATGGGGGTGGCCAGTGATGAGATCAGCGTTCGGTCCAGTTCATTCGGCACCGTGCTGTCGTCATCGAACACCAATCTTAAGTCCGGCTCCACCCAGGGAGTTGCTCCAATTGAGCCCCTGAAGGTCGACGACCAGCTGCTGTTTGTTCAGCGTTCGGGCGTCAAGATCATGGACACCGGTTACATTGCCGACAAGGATGCCCAGTTCACCGTCGACATCATGACACTACATCCACGCATCTGCCTGCCGGGCATCGTGCGAATGGGTGCAGCGCGTCAACCAGAAACCCGAATATATGTCGTCCTTACCGATGGCTCCATGCGCGTGCACCTGGAAGATCCAGCTGAAGACGTCGCGGCCTGGAGCCGGATCACAATGGACGGCCTGATCAAAGATGTCGTCGTGATGCCTGGAGCTATTGAGGACCAGGTATACATCGTCATCGAGCGAAACGGCTTCCGCAACCTCGAGAAATTCAGCCAGCTCGATGCTGTTGTGGATGAACACTACGACAGTGGCGTTGAGTACATCAGTGCGGGTACCACGCTGACCGGCCTGGACCACCTGGAAGGAATGCAAGTACTGGCCTGGAGCGATGGCGCCGTCATACCCGGACCAATCTTTGGGGCTTACACGGTATCCGGTGGGTCGATTACTCTCACCGCATCCCCGGGCGCCAAGGTGTTCGTGGGGTTGATCTACACTGCAGAATACAAGTCCAACAAACTCAGTGCCTACTGGGCAACAGCCAGCGGTGCGTCTCGAGTGTTGGGTAAGGTCAAACGAATTGTCGACTTCCACCTGGCGATGGAGGACTACCAACCAGGAGCTGTGTTGATAGGTCCTGACTTTGATAGCCTGGAGCGAATGCCCGCCATTGAATTTGGCAAGCCTGTTGATTTCGACGCGATCATCCACGAGTACGATGAGCGTCCTTTCGAGTTCAACGGTAATGCCGATGTTGATTCCCGTATCTGCATGCGACTCAGCGGACCAGCCACAGTTCTGGCGATCAGCTACGGCGTGATAACCGAGGGTGACGTCACATGATTACGCGCCCTGCTACCCGCGACGACATCCTTGAGATGACCGGGCAAACATTTCCCGAGAGCATACGTGCCATATCAGCTGTGGATGATGGTAAGCTGCTGGGTATTGCAGGTGTGCGCGACAGTAGTCCACGAATGTGTTTTGCTAATATCCACCCAGAGCTGAAGCATTCACCAAAGACCATCGTTAGGATGGCCAGATGGGTGGTCAACGTGATGAACAATATGTCCACACCTGTGTATGCAGTCGCTGATGAGGATGAACCCACAGCGTTTAGGTTCCTGGAGCACACTGGCTTCAAGTGGATCTCATCGACAGATCAAGGGGAGGTGTTCCAATGGCACCAGCAGTAATGGTAGCCGGCGCCGCAATTGGGGCCATGGGCGCAATCCAAGAAGGCAACGCAGCTGAGGCCGCGGGGAAGTTTACCGCCCGGCAGCAGCAGCGCAACGCCAAGAATTCAATGGCCGAGGGAATACGCAAAGCCACTGAGATTCAACGCATGGGCGACCGCGCTCAGTCAGATGCCAGTGCAGCCATGGCAGCTGGTGGTGGCGTCACAGACGACGTGGGAGCGATTAAAACATTATCCGACATCCAGGCCGTTACAGACTACAACGCGCTGTCAGCGATCTACGAGGGTGACCTGAAGGCGGACACACAGAATATGCAGGCTGACATGGACCGGATGGCAGGCAAGCAGGCACAACAGGCCAGTCGGTTCAAAGCTGCCAGCACTGTCCTCAGTGCTGGCAGCAAAGCGTACAGCATGGGAGCGACATAGAAAATGCCAGTGATACCTAATGCAACTGACATGGACCGTGCACAACCCAGCGGCCAGCAGCGCATCGTCAGTATGCCTGTGGTCAACAGCGGCCTGGGCGACGTTGCTCAAGGGCTGGCTAGCGTTGGTCAAGCAGTCCAGAAGAAGCAGGACGCCGACAACCGTGGACAGTTCGATGATGCGATGCTCAAGATGCAGATTGCTGCGGAGAATGAGAACCATGCATACGACAAGGACAATGAATACACCACCATAGGATCACGCTCCGACGAGAGCATGCTCAAGGCCCGGGGTGAGATCGGCAGTAATATCTCCGACCCAACAATGCGCGCCGAGTTTGACATGCGCAGTGAGTTGATTTCTGCGCGGACCAGGAACCACGTCACCAAGGTGGCCTGGGTTAAGGAACGAGATTTTGGTCGCTCTGAAATCGATGCGCTGTCAGGTGATGCACGCAAGGCTGCGCTGTCAGGTGATGCGGCAGGCACACTTCAGCTGTTCGAGGCACGCCTGGGTTCAGCTGTAGAGCAAGGGTACCTGACAAACCAGGAAGCCACCGATCACAAGACGAAGATGCGAGATAGTGTGGCCATCGGTCGTCTCAACATGATGGAGCCGGAGGATCGGATCACTGCCCTGGATCAACCCTGGGCGAAGAACCTGGACCCGGATGTCATCGTCAAGCTACGTCGTGATGCTGATGCCGAGAACATCAAAGTCAAGGCAGTCTCCACTGTGGATGCCCTGGACATGACAGCACCGCGATCAGAGAACCTGGCCGCCATCGACAAGATAAAGGACCCCAAGGAGCGTGCCGCTGCTGAGGGTCGATACAACGAAGAGAAATCCCAGTTCGACCAGGCCAGGAATGAGACCCGCCTGGAAGAGTACAACCAGCTGGATCAGTTCGTCGAAGCTGGTGGGCAGTACGATGAGATATCCCAGGAGCGGTTAACGATACTGACACCCACCATGCGTGCCAATCTGCGCGCCATTGCTTCCGTCACCAAGCGTACAACCAGCGACCCGGACGCCTACGATCGGGCAACCAGTTTGGCAGCCAAAGGTCAATGGGATCAGCTCAACATGCACCTGGCTAACTTCGGTTCCAACCTGACCGAAACCGATCGAAGGAAATTTGCCGCTTCCTCAGCAGAGGGCATGGCGCCCAGCAGCGTGACAGACCAGCAGATTATTGACGGCATGCTCCCTGGTGATGACAAGAAGCTCAAAGAGGGCAGGGTCGTTTTACTGCCTCGCATCAACGCGTATCGAAACGATTACGTCAGGACCTATGGCAAGGAGCCAACACAGACAGAAATCGAGAAGGAGATCACCCGACGCACTAAACCGGTGGTTAACCCTGACGGTGGGTACAACTTGTGGTGGGACGGTGACAAGCCCGTGTACCAGATTGAAGACGCGGCCATGCGCAGTGAAGCACTGCAGAATGTCCACATGCAGGAACTGAAAGATGACAACCCCACGGCCTACGCTGATACAGTCAGCTACATGGCCAGCCAGGGTGAGAGCGGCAGCCGTCACGACTTTGAAGAAAAATTTAAGAACCAAGAGTACATCAACGATATCAGAGCCCGCAAAGCCCCAGAGATCCAGAGCGTGGTTACTGACGTAGATGAGTTTTTCTCAGGCAAGACCCCGACCCAGGAAGAGTGGATCGACATGGTCACCAGAGTAGCGGAGGCGCGACGTGGCACTGAGTGAAAAGGAACAGGCCCTATACCAGGGTAGTAACAAGGTTGCACCTGCTGACCCCGTGTTGTCCATGGAAATGGCCAGCCACAATGATCCAGAGCGCAGTGCTGAAGTTTACAACATCGCGAACAAGCGTGACATTCCGACTGCTGAGGTAGAGCCACACCTGGACGAATTCAAACGCCTGGAGGAGTCAACTAAGATTCCCCCCAGCGACATGGGCCCCAGTGTCCTGGATCTGATCAACAACCCAGACACAGCGAATATTGTGCATGACGATCTGATGAACCTCACTCAGACCGAGAAGGCAATGCAGCCAACGCTGATAGACGACATCCTGGGTGTTGCCCAAGCTGGCGTCCTGGACATCGGCACCGGTATGGCTGGTGGCATGCAGGCATTTTTCGAGGCCAATGCTTACGGTCAGGATCGCAAGTCACCCACAGCTGAGTTCTTCCGACGCATCGCAGAGTCTGGCACGTCGAAGGCTGAGGATGTATTCCCCGAGATTGAAAACGAGATGGCCGGTTCAGCTGTCAGCGGTGTGCGAAGTGCGGTCAACTTCATGACACTGATGGCCGCCACACGTGGCCAGGCGTTGATCCCCATGTCCACCCAGGCTGGTGGTCTGTCGTACTTCGGAGCCCGTGAGCAGGACCTGGACGTCGCCAAGGCGGTACCGTACGCAGTGATCCAGGGCGGCATCGAATTCGCTACCGAAAAAATTCCAATGAACAAGCTGCTGGGTGACTTGGCAGATGGCTCTGGTTTCGTCAAGACGATGAAGGACCAGCTGCTGACTGAGCTACCTACCGAGCAGGTGGCCACGATATTCCAGGACCTCAACGACTGGGCAATGCTTCCGGAGAATGCGGAAAAACCTTTTGGTGACTACCTGCGTGAGCGGCCTAACGCTGCACTGCAGACTGCGATCGCAACCACCGTTGGCACCACTGTGCAAACCAGCGCGGTCTATTCAGCCAATCGCATACTTAACCGTGACCGTGATCCTGTGGCTACCGGCCTGGTTCGTGACGCCCGGCAGATTGCGATAAGTGAGTCGGAACAAGAGCGCCTCGACAACATCATCACGCTGGCCCAGGAAAGCAAGGTCAACGAGCGGTCCCAGGACGTGTACAAAAAATTCCTGAGTGGAGCCGGATCTGAGCAATCAGTATTCTTGCCCGCCGATATTCTCCAGGACCTGGAGGACATCCCGCCTGCACTGGCCGCACAGCTCGACGGCCTGGGTGGTGACATCGAGATCCCCATGGATACGTTCATGGCTGAGATCGCACAGGATGAGGCCCTCATGGCCCAGCTGCGGCCGCACTTGAAGATGGGCGTCGACCAACTCAGTGCGCTCGAGATTGAACAGGGCGGTGAGATGACAGTGCGCCGGCTCCTGGAGCGGGCACAAGCAAACGCTGACATCAAGACCGAAGCGGACGAAGTATTCGAGACTGTGAAGAGCCAGCTGGAATCCACCGGTCGCGTCACCAAATCAGAGGCACGACTGGCTGCGCAGCTCTACCCGGCTGTAGCAGCGATCCAGGCACAGCGGTACGGCATTAGCCCTGCTGAGGTGTTCGAGCGCATGGGCCTCACCATACAAGGCCCTGGAGGCTCTCCTGCAGCCGCTGAGAGCCAGGTGCTCACACAGACTTATGATGCGTACCGCGGTGAGCATGGACCCCTGGAGGTTGCTGGACAGCTACAAACCAGGGTTGGTTCGATCACGTTCAGTGGCCAGCAGTCAGCCAGCGGTTATGCCATGTCACCCAACAACAGCATGGAAGACCCGGTAGCTCCCAGGGTGTACCCGGCCAAGGTCACCATCGACAACCCGGTGATGAATGACCCCGATGATCCATTCATTGATTTCTCCAGCTTGGAGGAGGCCATTGGGTTCGACCAGGCCAGGGAAGTATTCCTGGGTCAAGAGGATTATCTAACCGAAACTGACAACTGGTATGAAAACTTCGATGGCCGACAACTGTCTGATCTGACAGCCGATGAAATGCGGTCACTCTATACCCAGGCGTTCCCGGTATTTGACGACCCCAACGTTGTCGCGATGATGAAGGATGCCGGATACGACGGCGCCGTCCATGGTGGTTACGGTGAGTATGAGGAAGCTGAGTTCAGAATATTCAGCCCAAGCCAGGCCGTTGCAATGGACGGCACGCCGTTCACTCAAGAAAGCAAGCGTCGGGCAATGGTGGAACAATTACTAGAGTGTGTTAAGAATCCAGGGTAGGGGTGTGCCCTTCCCTTTGCGCAGGTCATTCCCCAGCCTGTGGGTGTAACTGGGGTTTAAATTAAAGAGGATGAATAGATGCGAATACTGATTGCCATAACACTAATTCTGGTCTCCGGGTGTGCTGAGCTCAACTCACTTCGCTCTGGTGTTGGTTACTACGGACAGCAGGCTTCCGATAGCTCGTTGCACGATGCGGTGTGGGTCATATGCAAAGCCACTCCTGTGGGTGCGGTCAAGCGACGATTCAACACCATGGAGAAGATCGTGGTGTACGACATGCTCTGCAATGATACTGAGCTGATGGCTGATGGATTACCTGAGTGAGGGTGCTGCGTTACAGTAGTGGCTACAAATACCAACTGAAAGGTGACTTCACTTTTCAGACGCAGATCCGCGGGCATACAGTGACGCTACCATTCATTAGACTGACTCGTGAGGGGTTGCTGACCATCATCGACGGCTACGCGTGCGACGGTCCCAGCGGCCCCACGATCGACACTCCTTTGTTTATCCTGGGAGCATTCGTACACGACGCTCTGTACCAGGTGATCAGGGCTGAAGAGCTACCACATTCAATGTGGAGGATGGCAGACCAGGAGCTGAAGAATGTTATCATGGGAAAAATTGAACATCTGAAAGACGAAACGACCTGGTGGAAAAAGGTCAAGTACCGAGCCCACCGCACCGCATGGTCCACTCGCTCATTGTGGATAATGTACGGCCTGGAGAAGTTCCGCGGATCAGCGGCCCTTCCCAGAAACAAACGGTTAATATTAGAGATATGAAATGACAACAAGTATCGACTATTACACGTTCTCCGCCAACGGCACAATGCCTGATATTTTCTACCATCAGGGAAGGTTCAGCCAGTTGACTATGGGACAGGTTGGTGCTGAGAATTTTGGCGGCGGTAGCCTGCTGCTGCAGAAGACGACTCTCGATGGCGGTCTCCACACTATACGCACGATCACGGCTGCTGATTTTGCGCTGCTGCAGGACAAAACACTGCGCCTGGAGCTTCCAGATGAGACCGAGCTGAAGGTGACCTTGACCGGCAGCACCACCCCCAATCTGTATGTTGAGCACAGGAATCAAAAAGATGACAGTAACTAACGTTACGGGGAACCCCGTATCGGTAGGACGTGATGTACTGAGTGATCATGTCAGTGATTCGGACAACCCACACAGCACGTCAGTGTCAAACTTAATCGACACTGACGTCGACGCTGCTGCACATAGAGATTCACTTACGTTTGTTGGCGGAGCGTGGGTGCCCTGGAAGAGAAACGAGAACCACATTCAATTAACCCAACCCCTGGATCTGGAATCATCAGTAGGCGACTTATGGTTGGTATTAACGTAAGCTCGACCAACCCATAACGGCGACATCAATACTGAAGGACTGCATCATGAATTCACGGAACAGGAAATTAGGACATGTCAAATGACAATAGCAACTCTGGACTTATGGGAGATATCAACGGTGGTAGTAAGCTACTTGTCAGTCTCGCTCTCGCTGCTGGCCTTGGTTCAGGTTCACTATCGCTCGTTGGCTCGAATGATGGTTATTATGGCAACGACGCTCGACGAGACCTTGCTCTTCGTGATGAGCGCATATTATACCTATCTGATCGGATCACAGCACTTGACGCCTACGCAAGGGAAATCCAGAAAGGGATCCCAGACCCGGGATTGGTATCATCGATCAGCACGCTCAACCAAGAACTGAAAGAAATTCGCGTTTTCATGGCACGCCAAAGTGCGATGGATGAAATGGAAAGGAACGAAAGATGACAGGAACAGTAGTGAACGCTCAACCGGCTCGAATGCAAGGTGTTGGCCTAGTGCGCAATGCTAAAGGCGAGCCACAGTTCGACAACTACAACAACATCCCAGAGGTGTTTTTCCCAATGCTCACTTCTGAGGACTGGGTTTACATTCAACTAAGACAGGAAGAAACCACATGAGCATTACTCACGAAACAGCAGTCCGCAACTCACTCGCCACAGTGGTATCCACCGCTGTCGATGCTGGCACAGGTGCCGGTGATATGGTGCTGAGCGTGGGCGCCACAGAGGTAGCAACATTGCCGCTGAGCGAGCCATCATTCGCAGCACCCGCTTCTGGTGTGATGGCACTCGATGTGACCCCGGTTCCAGAAGACTCGAGCGCCACGGGTAATGCCTCATCTGTGGACACATTCGAGATTAAAGACGGTGACAGCACGACCATTATCACTGGTGCGGTGCCAGCCGATCTTACGTTATCGAAAAACCCAATCGATGCTGCCGATGTCGTACAGCTGACATCATTCAGCTACACAGCCCCAGCGTAAGTCGGGAATAAAACTAAGTGGTGTGACTCTGATGCCCCGCACAGGGTCGACCTCCCCTCTTACTAAGGACCCACAATGCCTAAGTCGATTATTGGTAACTCCAGTCCAAGTGGGGAGAATCTAACAGCCGGTACTACTGCAGCACAGAACATGTGGGGTGGAGTTGAAGGCGATACGGTTTCACCAATACAAGCAGTCACCTTCAAGGCTGCGGGCACTTTAAGAACACCATCGGTGCACATTCCCACCAACACTCTGAGTGGGTCTTTCCGTGTCTACCTTATTGTCAACAACCAGTTCACCACTTGCAACTTCGTAGTAGCATCTGGCGTTACTGGATGGTATGAGGATGCAACTGTAGCTTGGGACTTCTCCTCTGGTGACACGGCTTATTGGTTGTACGTTACTGATTCTGGTAGCGGTTCGATTAACATCAACAAAATACAGGCAGAGTATGACACTTCTCTGTCCAGCCAAACGCTGTCACTTGCTGGCATCAACCAGGCGGGCAGCACTAACCTTAACGCTGGCAGTGCGGTCTATTACTTACCTATCCAGGGATCGCGCCAAGAAGACTCTGAGTCTCTAGTAACACAGCACATACCCACAGCTGGCGTGTGGCACAACCTTGAAGCATCCACTGGCACATGCTCAAGATCCACGTCCGTAGTTGTAACACTGCGGAAGAATCTGGCCGACTCTATTGCCACCATATCTTTTGGTGGTTCTGACACAAACACAAAGCGTATTGATGCGTCCAACACCGTGAGTTTTGCGGCAGGTGACTCAGCCTCCTATAAGATTCAGAACGGATCGGGATCTGGTTCTTTCAACTGGGAAAAAATTGGCGGCAACTTCATAACGGCTGACGGTAAGTTCTTCCTTTCATCAGGTGATGATGGTAGCTCGAACATAGGAGATGGCACTTACTACTGGCCCATCATGGGTCAATGTTTCTCGTCGTCTGAAACAAACCAGGGAATGCGAGTACCCACCAATGGTGAGTTCAATGTAGAGAAGCTGTTTACCACAATAGCGCTTAACGGTAACAGCGGCACTGTGGTGCTCACCCTTCGTAAGAATGGAGTTGACACAGGGCTTACGGCCACTGTGACGTCAGGGGCGGTAGGCTACTTCGACGGTACGGGCAGCGTGTCATTTGCTGCGGGTGATATTCTCACCGTTAAATCTGTGCATGTTGGAGGAGGCGCATCTCTAACTAAGGTCAACCAGGTGGGTATTGTGGCCACCTCAACGGGCACTGGTGGCGCTACCCCAATACCATGGTCGCCTGCACCGACAGGTCTTGTACGAACGCTTAAGAAGCAGAACACTCAAGGAAGTAATACATCAGAATCCGTAACCGTATACACACCTGAGCTTCAGGAGAATGTGCATGTGGGAAGTCTGCTGGTCGCCACGATTGCCATCCGTGCTGGTGGTGATTCGTTCACGACCCCTACTGGCTGGACACTCCTTGAGACAACTAATGAGGGTGGGTTCTTCGGAAACGCTACTTACTGGAGGATTGCAGATCGCTCCGCTGCTGATGATTTCTCGATCACATGGACTGATGGTGGTCGAGCTTCGATAATGATTCAGGAGTACGGCAGCGCGGGTGGCACGTTCACCCTTGACGGCTCTGACAAGACCAACGGCACTAGCTCGAACACCAAGACTCCCCCAGCTGTTTCAGCCAGCACGTCTTCAGGCATAGCGGTTGCGATCCTACACTCCTTTAACCAAAGCAGCTGGGGAACGCTGGCCGCTAATATAACCGAGCCTACTGGCTACACTGACTTTGATGAGGGCTATGCGGCCTCTTCACGTCCGTATACGGCTATGGGCTCTAAAGAGCTAACATCAGCATCTTCGGAAGCACCTGGGTGGTCTACTTCGGCGAGTGGCGGCAACTCATGGGCCGCAGTGGGAGTGTTTACATTAGCGGCAGGTGGTGCGGTCACTGTGTCAGGCACTGTGCAAGCCCAGGACGCCAGCACTAGCGGTACAGCCACCGCAGTATCACCAGCAGTTCCGGTCACCGTCTCAGGTGCCGTCCAGGCCCAGGACGCCAGCACCAGTGGCGTAGTTGGATCAGACACGATCGTATCGGTCTCGGGTGCCGTACAGGCCCAGGCAGCGACCACCACCGGCACGATCGGCTCAGACTCAATCGTATCTGCGTCAGGTGCCGTACAAGCGCAACCAGCCAGCACCAGTGGTGTAGTTGGATCGGACACGATCGTATCGGTCTCAGGTACCGTCCAGGCTCAGGTAGCAACCACCAGCGGCACAGTCGCCATCGAAGGTGCTGCCGTCACCGTCTCAGGTAGCGTCCAGGCGCAACCAGCCAGCACCAGCGGCACAGTCGGTGCGGAAACCATCGTGTCGGTCTCAGGCGCCGTGCAGGCCCAGGTAGCGACCACCAGCGGCACGATCGGCAGTCAGACCGTAGTCACCCTCTCAGGCGCCGTGCAGGCCCAGGTAGCGACCACCAGCGGCACAGTCGGCTCAGATACAATTGTCACGATCAATGGCACCGTCCAGGCGCAGCCAGCCAGCACCAGCGGTACAGTCACAGCCAAGGCTTTGATCGCAGCCAGTGGCAGTGTGCAAGCTCAGAACGCTACAACATCAGGCGTCGCCATTGTCCCGGTCGAAGGGCTCTTCGCGCTAAAAATCAAGGTGGGTCCAGACAGCTGGATTGATGTAGTTGACTTCACTCACCGTGCCGATCTTGCCAACCCACATCAGACTCCTCTTGGTGGTCTCACCGACGTAACGTTGACGGCAACCCTGGACGGCCAGACGCTTCGGTACGACAACGCCGCTGGACTGTGGAAGCAAAGCAACGTTCTGATCATCAAAGAAACTAAGAGTGTCGACCTAGCCCTGGGTGATTACCTGTACGACGATCGTGAGATGGGCAAGTGGAACGGGTTGCTGGGTGAGGATTTCTACATCATCGGCGACAGCCTTACGTCACCCAACGGTGGCACGCTCGGCACGATAACTTACGACACCGATGGTGCCGGCGCCATCACCAACGCTGCGATTAGTGTTGCTGGCTCTGGGTACACCAGGAATTTCCAGGCCAGCGTTCGGGGCGACAACAACGCAATGGCATGGTTCGACATCGTCATTGTGGCTGGTGCGATGAGCACGATCACATTCACCCACCAGAGCATACCGTTTGGTTTCAGCCTGGTGGGCGAGTCATCCAACACAGCAACGGCGACACCCCTCAACAGCTGGGCTTACCTGCTGTGGAATGAATACGCGTTGGGTGCGAACAGCCACATCGACGCAATGCCTGCTACCAGCATCGCCAGACCCGGCACTACTTACCAAGTCAACGCACCAGCGGCACTTCACGCTGGTCACATTATGCTGGTATGCCTGGGCGGAAACGACGCTGGCGGCATTGAGGTACCACCCACGGGTCTGGGCCCAGGAGGGCAGGCTTTCGACATCACTGAGGCGCAGTTCAAAGCTGCGTTCCAGGCGCTACTTCAGGACGGCATCACCAAAGGGTACCGTGTGATTGTTGGACTAACGGCATACAACAACATTAACTTGATCTCTGACGATGACACTTGGATCACGGCCACCACTCTGATCAAGCAATATCAGCGTGACGTATGCGCAATCCTGGGGCTCACTGAGATTTGGGATTACAACGTCTCCAACATGACTGACTACCTGCACCCCGATCAGTCTGGTCACAATATTTTCCGCAGAGAGATGTACCCCAGAATGGTCGGCGCATCCACCAGCGCATCCAGCGGTGGCGGTGCAACACTGACTGGCATTAAGACTACAACATACACGGCCACTGCTGGCGACAAGGTGCCGTGTGATACATCGGGTGGCGCCTTCACATTGTCGCTACCAGCCAGCCCGTCGGTCGGCGATGAGGTACTCTTTTTCGACTACGGTCAGGCGTTCAACTCGAACACTCTGACGATAGGTAGGAATGGCAATAAGATTATGAATAGCGCGACGGACATGACCGTGGGAGTTCAGTATTTTGCTGGCACGCTGACATACGTTAACGCAACCAAAGGTTGGATTTTTACATCATGACTGACATAAGTGATTTCTTCGGCAGCAGCACATCGAAAAGCGAGGTGTTTTTAGCTAGCGGGACGTTCAATGTTCCCGCTGGTGTAGAGTTAGTGCGTGTCACAATGCAGGGTGCTGGAGGCGGTGGAGGTGGCGGGAATGGAAACGTAGCTAGCCCAGGTGGAGCTGGAGCTGGAGGTGGGGTAGCAATTTCCATACCTGTCAAGGTTACACCTTCAGGATCTATAGCGGTAACCATAGGGGCTGGAGGAGCTGGTGGTGTGGGCAGGGCGACTAGTGGCGGGGCGAATGGGACAGACGGCGCCGCTGGTGAGGCGACAACTTTCTCTACTTTAACTATCATCGGAGGACTTGGTGGTGCATGGGGCGGCGTTGGTGGTGCTGGCGGAGCGGGGCAGGTGTTAAACGGCGGGGGTCTTTTTGTTGACGGAGCTAATGGTGGAAATAAATCCACCGCCGGCGGTGATGCTTTTGGGAATGCTGGGGGATTAGCAGGAAACGCAACATATGGCGGCGGTGGAGGTGGTGCTAGTTTCTTTGGCTCTGGGGGAGCGGGCGGTGACGGGTCAACTGCTGCTGCTGATGATGGTTCTTCCCCTTCGGCAACTTCTTATGGAGCTGGGGGCGGAGGGGGAGGCCGATCTGGTTTCGCATATACTGCTGGTGCTGGTGGGGATGGTGTAGATGGTTATGTATTGGTGGATTGGGTAGGATGATGAATGAATCTGACGAAACAAAAGATTGGGACTGGCGACAATGATTAAAATAGACACATGGGTGAACGATGATTGCACTGTGGGTCGGCTGAGGTGTGGCAACTTCAGCTGTCTGACCTTAGAGCTGCCCTGGCTCGACAACAACCAAAACGTCTCCTGCATTCCAGCTGGTGTGTATGAAGCCGAAAAATACCAATCGCCCGCTCACGGTCCGGTCATTCTTTTGAAGGGAGTACCGAACAGAACGTGGATTGAGATGCACGCTGGAAACTATACTCGGCAGATCCTTGGCTGTATCCTAGTTGGCGACAGTTTGAAGTACCTCGATGACGATGGCATCTTGGATGTAACCAACAGCAAGAATACTCTGGCGACATTGCTGGCAAAATTGCCTGACAAGTTCACAGTGGAGATCACACGCAAATGAGCTTAGACGCCTGCATCAAGAAGATGGGTAAGGCCCTGGATCAACGAGACATTGACGCCATTCGCGCCATTGCTGACGCTGGCATGGGAGACGTTGAGGCGATCGAGCAATACCTCGCCGACACTCCTGTGATTCTTGCTCAGGCTGCCACTGGTAACATGCACGGTGTGCCCATTGGATACACAATGACTTCCCGTGGCAAGACCACCGGTAAATCCTCCGTGATGAAGGTGATCAATCCGGGCAACGTCGAGAAGCAGATCAGTGCACTGCAGGCGTTGGCAGAGGGCAACCCCGACCCGCTTGGTAGTGACGCATCCTGGTTGAAATTTGAGCGACAATTGCTGGGTGTGAATCAAACACCACGACCACCTTATGAAATGATTCGCCAGTCCAATGACCTAGAGTCGTGGGCCACTGAATTCAAAAAGCTGACACATCATCAACGAGAGGCTGCCGGTGAAGGCTTCGCGATGGTCGATGAAATGAGGAACCTGTACGAAGACGGTCAGGCTACGGTACACACGACCGGCAAGCTGATGCTGTGGGGAATGATGTCTCGCATGCTCTCAGCTCACCCACACGAGTCAGCATTCCTCGATGCCGCCATGAACGAGCGGCTCAACGAGTTCATCGATACTGCAGTCACCCGCGAGTGGACCAACGATGATGTGAATGATTACCTGGAATGGGTGGGAACGGTAATACCGGACTTTGCTCCAGGGAAGCAGGGAACATCAAACCTGAACGACTTCGGTAAAATTTTCCTGAAGAAGATGTCCCAACAGGGTGACGACGGCGTGTCGAAACTCGAGAGCCTTCACGACATGATCGCCGACCACAGTATCCCCAGCGCCAAGGTGCGCCGTGAGTACTACGGTCTGAACGAGGGCATGGGTATACAAAACAAGGTGTTATCATTCGTAATGCTGATGACAGGTCGCACCGATGTAGTTGTGTTGGATCGAATTCAGATCAACAAAATGTGGGACGCTGGTCGATACGGCAAGCTGATATACGATGATATAGCCACCCTGTTTGAAGGAGCTCACGGACTGGCACGCTACGAGGCCCTAGAACGCTCCCTGCTGGGACGCGTTGGCGCACTGTACGATGCGGTGGGTCGACCACAGGACGCCTCTGTGGGGCGCTACCATTGGGAATCATGGGTACTAAACAGCGGCCAGGTCGTTGCGCACCCCACGATGCAGGGTCTGGTCAACGAAACCAAGAAGATGCTGGCACCGTATGCTGACATCCTGGCACCTGAGGGTCGGTTCCACCAGTACGCATTCGGCTCCACCTATGGTCGATCTGCAGACGGCACTCCTTACATTCTGTACCCAACATCCCAGGGTGTGGTGCACAAGTTTGGACTGGAAGAATTCAAGACATTCATGAAGGAGGTCAAAAAGCCTGGCAACAAGGTGATCCCCAAGAAGATGATTGTGGAAGACCCTGGCCCAAACCCAACTGGAGCCACGGAGGTGACAAGTGCGTCATTCTCTGTTAAACTATTTGCTGGCCAGGGGTACCCTTGGTATGAAGCCTATGGAGTAGACCGTGAAAAAATCGACCAGCTCATCTCGACCCACAGCAAAGGCAGAGCAACACCTGCAGAAGATGTTCAGCAGCCCGCCACCGATCAGCCCAGACCAGATCGGGGAGTATACTCCACCGGAAGAACTGATCTCCGCGGTAATGGAGCGTCGCAACTTTACACGCGAGAAAGCGATCCAGGCATTACGGAAGACGGGTCACTACTAGCAGAGTACGCACCAGGTCCCGAGCTAAAACAGATGCTCGAGGATGCCAACATGCCCGCAGTTGTTCTCCAGGAGTTATCCCCCACTCCTGGGAACGCTGCGGTTTTTCGTAGTGGCATCAACGATAGCAAGAACGCCAGTAAGTTTGGCGCAGCTGTGTATGTTTACGATGCTAACGAATACCAAAACATGCGCCTGTTCGTTACACCCGACAGACTCAACGGCTTCGCCCTGAAATCAGATGGTGACATCGTCAGCGTGTTCAGTGCCGGTGGCGGCAAGGTTCACTCAATGCTGGAGCTGGCCATTGATCAAGGCGGCAACAAGCTCGATGCATTCGACACAGTGCTGACTGAGCTTTATGAACTGAGCGGATTCCGTGAGGTCTCCAGGGATGCATGGAGCGACGAGTACACGCCTGAGGGTTGGGACAAGGAGACATTCTCAGACTTCAACAACGGCGAACCTGCAGTGGTGTACATGCAGTATCAACCCGAGCCCGTCGTGCTGTATCAACCAAGGCGATCAGCACGCCTGGGAATCCTGGGCACCTACTCATCCGTCGGCAAAACTGTGAATGAGATGAAGCTTCCACAGTGGGAAAAAGAAGACGGCGTAGCCAACGGTACTGAGTTGTGGAACAAAATTCGCAAGAGCCCAGGCGTCAAGGCTGAGGAACTGAAGTGGCTGGGCCTGGAGCAATATCTAACATCAGACCCCAAGGCAAAATTCTCGAAGATGGATCTTAAAATATTCATCATGCAGCGTGGCGTCCAGGTGAGTGAGATCATCGCCGACAAGGACAACAGTTCTCGTGAGCTGGACTGGATGTTGTTGGAAAACAAAATGGACGAAGAGATGTGGTCAAACCGTGCCGATTATCTCTACACAGGGTGGCGCCATGACAATGAGTTGATGGATGATTTCCACGAGGCTCAGATTGTACAGAGTGAGTGGGATAGGCTTCAGGCGTTCATCATGGAGCGAGTCACCCCCGACGCCAAAACTGCGATCGAGGCGGCGGAAACCAATTTTGGGAGAGTCAACGCACTGTTCAAAAATATGGACCGCAAATCCATACTGACTATGCTCAAGGGTAACACCTTCTTCACCGGCATGGCCGAGAATCACGCGGAAGAACTGGCTAAAGAAGAGTACATGGAGAACCCCGTCAAGGTGCTCGAAACGACGGGCGCCCCTGGTGTGTACATCGTTGGTCCCTGGAAGGGTGAGTACGACATCCGGGTGGGCAACGTCTTCATGGACAATGTGGTCGAGTCAGAAATAAGCAGCCTCAACGAAGCGAAGGTTAGAGCACGCGACCACATTGAAGAGGAGGAGTTGTGGGCGTTCGACGGTCCTGACTCAGCGGAAGTTGCAAAGTTTGGCGCAGAAGATTTCATCATGCAAGGGGGGTCCGATAACTACCGTGAGGTGAAGCTGACGCTACCCGGTGTTAAGGATGCGTTCGTAAAAGGTACTCACTTCGATGACCCCAATATTGTGGCATTCCTGCGAGTGACCGATCGGGAGCTGCTGGGCAAGAACACCTACTTCATTGATGAGTTCCAATCCGACTGGCACCAGGAGGGTAGAGAGCACGGGTACCAGACCGGCATGTCATCAGATGACGTCGGCGCGCTGTCGACCAAGGCGCAGACGATGTCCCAGGAGACTGCCAAAAAAGTGGTAGAGCTAGAGGCCATCAACAACGGACCAGCGTACGAAGCCATGGGTAAGCTCGAGGATATCGCTAGTAAAACAATGGATAAGATGTCTGTGACGCAGTCGTGGTACGACTACTGGGACGTGATTCAATGGACCGTGGATGGCGACAACACTGAGTTATTCAACCGCAACGAAGCGTTCGATATCATCAAGTCATCACCTGAGACATTGGCGGTCGCCGAAAGTTACTCCGCGGTGCAGGCGATACGGAAGCTCGTTCGTGCCGAGCAGCAAGGTCCACCTGAAGCTCCATTCAAAGGCGACGCCTGGATTAACCTGGGCATCAAGCGCGCATTGATTCAAGCCGCAGAGCAAGGCTATGAGCAGATGGCGTGGGTCAGTGGTACTGTGTTGGAGAACCGGTGGAGCAGTGACTTCGCTAAGTTGTATGAAATACAGTACGACCAGAAGATGACAAGCATCATTAAGAAACTTACCGGACAGAAGCCAAAGAAATTCACCCTTGGCGGTAAGCCCTATCCGTCAGATGAGAAAATTCGCGAACGTTATGTCATCGATCATAATGTTGAGAATGGCACCTACTCAATATTGCTGGACGGAAAGCGGCCTATACCGGGAGAGGAGGGTATTCTCTCCAAGGAACGTGCTGAGCTAGCTGTCGAGCAATACGTGAATAGCGGTATGAAACTGGAAGGCTACTGGGCGATCGACATGCCCACAGAGCTGCGCGATAAGATTCAAGCGGAAGGTTACAGTCTGTTCCAAGAGAACCGTGCGAGCATCGAGCTGCAGCAGAACAACCAGCGACTGATCACACTGGGTAAGACATCCGATCCCAGTTCATTCCTGCACGAGTCAGCACACTTGTTCCTGGAGCTGGAGAAACAACTGTCCCGTGAGTTCGGGAACCAGGAGCATACACAACCTCTGCTCGACTGGTTGGGTGTGGATACCTTCGACGACATTGGTATGGAAGAGCACGAGAAATTTGCTGAGACCTTCGAGGTTTACCTGGAGACAGGCAAGGCACCCAGTATTGGATTGCGTGAAGCCTTCGCTGCGTTCCGTCGCTGGTTGACTGCGGTGTACAAGGCCATGGATCCACGGGTGCGGGCTGACCTGACACCTGAGATCACTGACTACTTCGATCGCATGCTGGCCACTGATGCTGAGATCGAGCAGCTCAAGGGCAACCCTGCATACGACCAGTTCTTCAAGGACCAGGAATCATCTGGCATGACCACCGCCGAGTGGGAAAAATATCTGGAGCGTCGTCAGAAGGTCACAGACAATGCCACCAATACCCTGGATCAGAAGTTGATCAAGGAACTGACACGTCGCAAGACAGCCGACTGGAAAGCCGAGAAGCAGCCAATCATCGAAGAGGAGAAGTCACGCCTGCGCAAGACCCCTGTGTATGCAATCCTGATGGACCTGGCCGCCAATCCAATGGACTACGATGCAGTCAAAGAACTGAACGGCGGAAAGGTCCCAGGGAACATGACAGGCAAGGCCAAGAAGGATGGCATCGATCCGTCAGAGTACGCTGAGGTTTACGGGTACCCATCAGCGACAGCAATGATCAAAGACATCGCCGCTGCCCCTGCGCTCTCCAAAGCCGCTGACGAGGCCGCTGAGGCGATCATGATCGAGAAGCACGGTGACATCCTCAATGACGGTAGCATCGAGCAGGAAGCCCTGGAAGCCATGCACAGTGAGGAGCAGGCCAAGGTGCTGCTGGCTGAGCTTAAAGCCCTAGACAAGACAACCACGATCGACCTGGCCTACCTCAAGTCGGAAGCACGGCGCCTGATCGGTGGGTTGAAGTTTGCTGACATCAAACCTGGCAAGTACTACCGGGCTGAGATCCGCGCAGCGAAGAAGGCAGCACTGGCCACCACACCAGAGGCAGCGTTTGAAGCGAAGGCCCAGCAGGCGGCCAACCACTACCTGTACAAGGAGGCTGTGGAAACCCGAGACAAAATGGAACGCCATCGCAAGTATGTTAAAGCCGCCCAGACTCGTAAATACAATGTGAAGCAAGTGGACCCGCGTTACATTCAGAACATTAAAGCTGTGGCTAACCTCTACGATCTGCGAAAGAATCGCGAACGTGTGATCTCCGCCACCTCGATTGTTGAGTGGTACCAGGCGCAGATGCTAGACCCCAACCAGTTGCTAGACATTACGTTGCTGGACTTTGGGCTGTTGACACTACTGGAAGTCAAAACAGCGACAGGTGTCATCGACGAATCGTTCCGACTCCCTGGGTTCGATGACCTGACAGCCGAGCAGTTGAACGGACTGTATGATCAGCTGCGTCACATGCGCTACGTTGGCGGCATGATGTCAGAAGAAGGCAAGGCTGAAGCTGTTGCTGATCGTCTGGCACTGAGTGATTCGGTGATTGAGAATGGTGGTCGAGATAAACAGGAAACTCGAGGTGTTCCCACAACTAGCACTAGCGCAGCACGTAAGCTCAGCCACCTAGTGAACAAGCTGCCATCACTTCGCAACCTAGTACGCAAAATGGATGGGTTCAACGAAGACGGCACTGCATTCAACTTGATCTACCGCACGGTGGAGCAGGGGTTTTCTCGCAAGCTCGAACTGCAAACTGAGCTATACACTGCGTACGAGGAGGGCATGGAAGACATCCACAAGATCGGCCTGGAGCGTGGCAGCAAGGACAAGAAAGTTTACTCCCTGCAGAATGGCAACTCTCTCGCACTGCACAGTGAGGGTAGATTCATGATGGCACTGTACTGGGGCACTGAGTCATCCAGGGATGCTATCCGTGAAGGATACGGCGTGAGTGATATCGACGTCATGAAAATACTCGCGGACCTCACAGTCGAACAGCTCAACCTGGTTAACACAACGTGGGCCATCAACGAATCAGTGTGGCCAATGCTCAGTGAAGCCAGCGTTAAGATGTATGGTGTTGCACCACCCAAACTTGAACCGACTCCTTTCACTGTGAATGGCATCGTCTTAACTGGTGGTCACCAGCGTTTGTTCTACGACAGCACTGAGCTGGAACTACAGGCCGAGAAGGAAAAGGCCGGCAGCCAATCCGAAATCATGCCGACCAAAGCGGGATCACTCCATGCCCGTGTTGGGTCTGGTGGTCGTCCGCCTCTGCTCGATCGGAACAACATCGTGCGCGCTGTCGACGACAGCATTCACTTCATCGCATTCGCTGGCCCAGGAACCAAATTACGCGGGATGTTCAACGCCGACGACGTGAAGGGTGCAATCGAGCGCAAGCATGGCGTTGGTTTTTACAAGGCGTTGTTTGAAGCGGTCGACGGCATCACCGGCAACGGTGCGGCCAGGGAAACCATCCCGGGTCTGGCCAAGCTGATGAGTCATCTACGCAAGGCCGCAACATTTCGACACCTGGCCTACAGCGTCCGTAACGTCGTGCAGCAGGGCACAAGCATACCCATCGCAATGCAAGAGGTTGGTGTCGCTCGTTTTTCCAGCGCCACTGTGAGGATGCTCCCGGGCACTGATGGTCGTGAGTCACTGCATGACTTCATCAAAGAAAGCTCCACGTTCATGGCCAACAGGACAAGTCTGATCAACCGTGAGATGTCAGAGCACATGCGAAAAATGCACGTTGCCACCAAGGCGGGAAAAGCCTGGGACACTGTGACCAGCAAGGTGTTCTTCTTCCAGACACTGGTCGACGGTGAAGTGGCGTTCCCCACATGGCTGGCCAAGTATGAGGCTGCAATGGAGGAGCACGGCGATCACGGTAAAGCTGTGAGTGCTGGCGACACTGCGGTGGCTGAGTCAGTTGGATCTGGTACCGACCTGCACCTGGGTGGAGCTTTCCATTCCAGCCAGAGCGAGATCGTTCGGACCTTCACAATGTTCGGCTCCTGGTTCAACGCTTACTTCCAGCGAGTGTACAAATCAACCAATGGAGTCAGCGGGTGGAAAGAAGCCAACAACACTGACATGTTCAACACGGTCTTGCTGATGCCAACCATCGTTGGTGTACTCTCAGCGGCTATGATTATGGACGGGCCTGGTGATGACCCAGAGGCTGAAGACTGGGCACTGTGGATACTCAAACAGTACGGTTCATTCCTATCAGGCACGGTGCCGATAATACGCGACGTCGCCAGTTCGTTCAAAGGGTTTGCTCCTAGCACAGTGTGGTCAGCAGGCGGCGAGACGATACCAAGAACTGTATCCGAGATCACCTCGTTCGTTGAAGGTAATCAAACGGGCTTGAAGTTCAGCTCAGATATGTTAAAGCTAGTGAGCACGGTGGTGCCAGTACCAGGTGCCGGCAACGTGACAAGGTTCATGGACTACACCGACAGCTACCTGCGTGGCAAAGAGGGTGACACTTTTAATACTTATCAGGCACTTGTTGAAGGCGCCAACAAAAACTAGAGGATACGATAATGGCAGGTTCATACCAGACACGTTTGGGCACCAGCCCAGAGGAAGGCATCAAAGCACCCGTAGTGGCTACCACAACGGTGTCAATCAACCTGACCGGTGAGCAAACGATTGGTGTTGTTCCAGTGGTCGACGGTCAGCGTGTGCTCGTGCGTTCTCAGAACGACCAGATTGAGAATGGTATATACAATGTGCGGGTCAGCGCCTGGGATCGTGCTACCGATTTCAACGAGGCCAACGACACTGTCAACGGTGTGTTAGTTCTCGACGCAAGTAATGGTGACTTGTACCAGGCTAGTTTCCTTGGTTCATACGCACCAGGGACAACCGTGTTGCAATTCATTCGGGTGCTGCAGCTGGTGGACACAGGCGATTTCATTCCGCTAAGTGGCACCATCGACTCGCAGCCTATAACCGGTGGCATCACGTTGGATAGAGATGCAACGACTGGTTGGACTATAAACCAAGGCGAACTACTGGGGGTCAACGTCTTGGTGCTCAACGCGAACGCTACCAACGCGTCGTTTTTTATTCAGACCAAGACATCAGCTGGTGCCAACAACGTATTCACCTTTACGGGTGATGGTAAATTGTTCATCCCGTCCTTCGACGACACGAACAATGAAGTGTGGGTAATCCAAGGTCAGGACTTCCTTGGCACAGCGAATGCTTTCTACCTCTACTCTTTCGACCAGAACACTGGACTGCGCACGGCTAACCCAATATTTCTACAGTCGGCTGAGACTGAATTTCTAGCTGTCGGCATTGATGGAAAAGCGGTGCAGTCAGGTGTGGTTGGCAGCGGCGATGTTGACCAGGTGCTGGCAACTAAAATTTACGTGGACAACTCCATCGCAGGATCTGGATCACTACCGCCGGCAACTGCCGGTAAAGTATTGATCGGCGCAAACGGAGGGGGTGGTTGGGTCATAGCGTCACACATCACCATCGACGAGGTCACCGTGGGAGGCAACGCCAACATTGCCCAGCGGGGAGCTACCGCCATGGAGAACCTGGACGACGACGGTGAGTGGATGTACATCTCACACAAGGATTTCCCTATAGCGGGTCACGGTTTAGTCATCGCTGGTACCGACACACTGGCTGGTGTACTGATCGCACCTGAGGGCTACGGTCAACCCAACTCATTCTCATTCATCACCGGGTTCCTCTCACTACCCAAACTAGCTACCGCAAACTCACACGCGACCAGCAAAGAGTATGTTGATCTGGCAATAGCTGCGGGTGGCTCTGACGGTTTACCTACAGGGGCAGCCAACAACGTACTGCGCCACGATGGTAGTGCTTGGGTCACAAGTTCAGCGGTCACCATTGCGGGGTCTGGTGCACTACAGGTCAATAGCACAATTCACGCCACTGGTTTGATCGACGGTGATGCTGGTGTGTACGCCACTGGCGGTGGTCTAGGTGCTGCCAACCTGGTGACCACAGTTGGTAACCTCATGGTGGCCAGCTCATTCGGTCTGATCAAGGTCGGTGACTTCAATCAAGACGCGATCGTGTTGAATACCGGAGTACAGACGATCGCTGGTACTAAGACATTCAGTGACAACGTCACCAACGTGCAGAACCTGACAGCTGCAGTCAACATTGCCAGTGCGGCGGTGGTTGAAAATCGCATCCTCGTGGGTTCGACGTTCGGAATTATCACGTCATCTGCCAAAACACTGGATGACCTGGTGCTACTGACCGGCGCGCAAACCATTGCCGGCGCCAAGACGTTCAGCGACGACGTGCAGGTTAATGCGGACCTGACTGCAGGCGCGATCCACGCCACTGGTCTGCTCGACGGTGATGCTGGTGTGTACGCCACTGGTGGCGGCTTAGGTGCTGCCAACCTGGTGACCACGGAAGGTGACTTCATGGTGGCCAGCACACTGGGTCTGATCAAGGTCGGTGACTTCAATCAGAGCGAAGTTGTGCTGACGACCGGAGCACAGACGATCGCTGGCGTTAAGGACTTCAGTAGTCGCATCGACGCTAATGCGGGACTGGCAGTCACGGGCACTACAACCGTGGCCGCGGTCACGATCAGTGGCGCCATGATTGCCACCAGTGGTGGGCGTTTTGGTAGCACTCTCACAGCTCCATCAGCAGCATCTGCCATAGTGTCCGCAACATCCATTGCCCTTGAGTCAATGCCGTCAGCGTCAGGTACCAATTTGGTGTCAAGTTTCGGGGTTGTGTCACTAGCCACATCGGACGAGAGGCTGAAGTACAACATCAGGGATTCGGCGCGCGGCCTCGATACAATTATGGCGATTCGTACTATTCAATTTAACTGGAATCCTGATACTTCAGAAGTCGTGGAAGACACGGGGTTCTCAGCTCAGCAGTTGCAATCTGTATTGCCAGAGGCTGCCCCGTATAATGAGGATGCAGATATTTATGGTTTCCGCGACACTCCGATCGTCTCAGCACTTGTCACTGCGATGCAGCAGCAACAAGTGATGATCGAGGAGTTGCAAGCTCGACTGACCTCCGCTGGGATTAATGGATAGTACCATCCGAGTCGAGCGGTGCTGTCACTTCGGTGATGCTGATAGTACCGCTCATTTCAGTCAGCGCCTTCAGCCCTTGCATCATAACGTCGATGACATCATCGACAGCAATTCCTTCTTCCAGCAAACCCAAGACTGCGTTAAATACTACGCAATCAGGACATCCACATTTCTCACCACTCATGATACTGGCTCAACTAATTTACGGACTCGATCGAAATAATATTCGTAGTTGATTGGGTTGGTGCACCCCATCATGTCGTTGCACACAGTGGTCTTCCAGCTCTTCTCCACCTCACTGATCACGTCAGCATACTTGCTGCGGTTCTTCGTGTGGATGTTCGGGTTGTGAGCTCCAGTCGTGTTGTTCTGCGCGTACATCGCCTGGGAGACACCCTGGGCCTTCTTAAAGTCACCCTTGCGCATTCCCTTGGGCGGTGGCTTAACTGCGCGCAGCGTGCCGCCCTGGGTGCTCACGTAGTACCGTGTGGTTCCTTGCACCTGCATGTCATCCAGCTTCAGGATCGGTGCCTTGGCCACTAGGCAATAATCGTAGATGTCACTGTGCTCCAACACGGCCTGGGTAACTGAGATGCCCTCAAGCAAGACACGCTCTGCAGCTTTGGGTACCACCAGTGCACTGTGGTTCTGATGCCAACCACGATCGTATTCGTAGGCGCCCTTGCGTTTGACTTTGCCATCGACACCCACAGCGATGTAGTTGTTTACGTCACGGATATGCATACGCTCGTACTCGACGTGCTCCAGCTCCAGCAGTGTGAATGCCTCCCACCTTGACGCCGTGTCGTGGACAGTCTGGTAGTGGCAGCGAGGGTATCGAATGGTCAGACCGTCAGTGTTGATTTGAATCATGGTTAGATCAGGTACATTCCTCAACGCGTCAGCGAGCATGCACAGTAGCAGCTGGCCGTTGATCGTGATTGTCATTGTGTAGAGCGGATCGTAGAAGGGGCTAAACCTGGAGTTGCTGTCACCATACACACCGTTGAGTGCCAGCTTCATCACAGCGTTCTGAGGTGTGCCCTTGGCATGCTGCTTGCGCTTGTTGTACACGTCTTCATAGATACGGCAGAAGGTTGCTCCTAGGTGCTCAGGTGACACGTTGTTCTTGATCGCCAGGTTCGGATAGTAGCTGGCCACATCCCAGTCCTCGATGATGTATTCTTCGTCGGCGTACACAGTCTGACTCTCGACACTGCCATGAATCCCACCTAGGCCAAAGTCATATTTGAAACCGTCGATCGTACAGCTGACGTCATTGAAAACTCCTTTTGTTTCGGTGATCACTTGCTCCATGAACCACTGGTGTATTCTCTGAAACTCAGGGTGCGAAAACCCCACGTATGAGAACACCGCGTCGTCTAGGTTGATCTGTGGACGACGTGTCTGGATCCAATTATTGCTGGAATCTTTGAGTGTGACGCCAGCTTTCTCCAGCTCCTCGATGAAGTACTGCTTGCCCACTTTCGTATCGTTGTAGTTGATGTACTTATCACCAAAGGTCTGACGGAATTCAATCGCTTCGAGGGTCTCCTTGAGAAACTCTCGGGTGTTCACAACATCGCCATTTATGTTGTAGTCGATCAGCTCATCCATCTCACGGTAGCCAAGCTCAGTTCCGGGTGGGAATGGTAGGTCCATCAGGCTGGGCACGCGCATTGCGAACTCGACTTTCTTCAGGCTGGTGCGTCGGGCCTGGTTGTCGAAGTGATGAATCTTATACAGATCGATCTGCCGTATGCGGTGATCTGATTCCCACACCATGTGCTCGTGAAAGTTTTCCTGGCTGTTGATGATACCTTCGCAGATTACGTATGCGCCCTGGTATCCTATGGCACCGCGTGACGCCCACCATTGATGAATGATCGGGTAATCGAACCCCACGTTATTAAAACCAACCATGGCAATGTCAGGCATCTTCTCGAGCATGTCCAGAAAATTAAGCGCCTCCACAGTGTCGTCCTTTCGACTCGACATCTCGAACAACCACTGTGCTCCATCGCTGAACCGCTCGATCGCAATGGTGAAAATGTTCGGGTAGGTCTCGATGTCGTTAGTGTAGTAATCCATCATGCTTTATTCCACTGAGCAATAACCTGGTGGGTGGACCGGACGTACTTCATACGCTTGCCCATATGCAGCGGGTATACAGCACGCTTGTCGCCACCCATCACAGCTGCTTTTTCATACTCAATGTCCGACAGGAACCGAGCGCGGTTGATACGCAGGTCGATATCCTTGAGCAACTTCCGAGTCTTCGGAGCTGTGCCCGGTGTGTCCAACTCCTCAGCTGCCTTGATGTATGCCTCGATCATCGTGGTCTTCCCGACCATGTAGTCGTGGATGCCAGTCAGCACATCGTCGTTGGCCATCTCGAAAATAATTGTGCGTAGCTTCATCGCATTCTCCGGTTGAAATGAATGGGGCCCGAAGACCCCGAGTGAGTTTATTTTTTTGGTATGTCGCGTCGCTTCAGCACATCGATAGATGCATCAGCTATGTCCTCAGCTGCCGAAACAATTTCCAACGGCGATGTGGTTTCAGGCACACCGCTGAGACCGGCAAGTGCGGCTAGGTATGATCCCAACCACAGTGCCTTCTCCTCGTCGTTCACTACTGCGGACCACCCATGAAGTTACCCTGACCAGGCCCCATTCCCGCAGCTGGGGCACCCGGGGCACCCGTTGGTTGACTCACATATTGCGCAGCAGCTCCCATCGGCGGGGTCGCACCAGGGACAGCCCCCATCCCAGCTGGTGGGAGCCCACCCCCGGGCGCGATCGGCGGCTGTCCACCTTGGCCGTTTGGGACCGGCATTCCCTGCTGGGGCTGCTGAGGGGGAGCATAA
>TARA_R110000850_G_scaffold231328_1_pt1 | contig 32513 bp, 51 predicted proteins | sample TARA_R110000850 | Tara Oceans TARA_R110000850 (sample SAMEA4397586) | marine metagenome | biome: Polar Biome; feature: [SRF] surface water layer (ENVO:00010504); material: water (ENVO:00002006), including particulate matter (ENVO:01000060) such as... | depth 5 m | reverse complement strand
GCAACTACTGATCCATTTTCAGAATCAGAAAGTGGAAAAGATAAAATGTACGGTGTCCCTGGAGCAGCGGCAGCATCAGCGGGCATGGGTGGTGGGCGTGGCTCTATCAGTAGTAATATCGGTATAGGTGGTGGATTTACAGGTGGAGCTCCACTAAAAACATACTCTGATTATGCTGATCCTTTATTTTCTTTAGATCCTGCAGATTCTGCATTACTTGGATTAACTGGACCTAATCCAAATGCTCTTGGTAATGTAAAGTCAGACCTTGCTAATGCTATAGCAGCTGCAGAAGCTGCAGACACATACGGTGCATCGATGCCCAATGAAGGAATTAAAGGAATTATTGATAAATTATCTGGAATGGTCAAAGACCCTAGTTTAACAAAAGAAACTAAAGATAGGGCTTTAGAACAGTTAATGGAAGAATTTGAAAAAAGAGAAAACACACAAGCAGCAGAGTCAGGATCTCCAGGTGTATCCAGTAAAGGATATGGAGCTCAAGGAAAAACTTCAGAAAAAGCCGAAGGATTAGTATCTATTCCAGGAGCTTTAGCTGCATTTAGTATTAATCCTGCTGCTTATTTATACGGTGGTGCTGGTTCTAGCTTTGAGTCAGGGCGTAATGAATATACTGAATCAGGTCAATACGATATAGACAAGGCAGCCAGAGATGCTGAGTTTGATGCTATGCGAGAGCAAGCAAGAATAGATGCTGGTTTACCCTATAAAAGATTAACTCCAGAAGAAACTCAACAAGCAGTTTTAGATCAGCGAGCAGCCATAGGAGCAGATTTTCGAACCTATCTAGATAATGTTCAAGCACCTGATACTACTGGGGCTTATGATTTGGGGGTTGCTAATAGAGCAGCAGCTTCAGAGGCATACATTCCTCCAGGAGAGGGTTACGTGGACTCGCCTTTATATACTGGAGAATCAGACCCTTATATTCAAGAACCGTTAATGGGTCTTCCTTCTTTATCTAGTATGAGAAGACGAGGTGGGGGAAGACGAGCAAGAATGAACCAAGGTGGTGTGTTTCAGCAACAACCTATGACTGCTACCGATATGAATCGTGATGCTAGATATATGCGGAACGGTGGAGCAGTTTTGCCCTACCCTTACTCACAATAACCAATCTTTCCAGTGTTCCTCGCCTAAAACTGTTTGTGCAATAGATTGTTTATGACGTAACGCTTTGACTATTTTTTCATCTACTGTACGTTCACAAACTATATCTATATAGGTCACTTTATTAGTTTGACCTATACGATGTGCTCTATCCTCAGACTGTAACCTTTTTTCTAGGTCGTAGTTATTAGAGTAATAAACCACGGTGCTTGCTGCAGTGAGTGTGATACCGTACCCACCTGTTTGTGTGTTGCCTACAAAAAACCTTAAAGGGTTATCAAGGTTTTGAAAATTATTAATAACTTCTTCCCTACGCTCTTGATCTACGTCTCCATAGTATGTGCCCACCGACTCTGGACCATAGAGCTTGGCTAGTGTTTGTTCTATCTTTTGTATGTCGTGTCTATAGTTTGCCCAGATAATAACTTTACCGTCTGTTTCTTCTAGCACAGTCAACAGCTCATCCATTCTTTGAGAAGGTAGTTCAGATATGCTTCCATTATCTAATTTGATAAACCCGCAAGAAATTTGGTGAAGTCTTATAATCTGTGTAATCAAATGTGTGATAGTTACTTTATCACCACCTAGTAAAGACTGAGCTTTTTTCTGTAAATCTTTATACACTCTTTTTTGTTCGTCTGTCATTGAAATAACACGTTTCAAGTAAACCTTGTCTGGTAAATCTAAGCAATCCTTTTTAAGGACTCTGTAACTGAATTTACCGAGGAGTTCGTTTAGCTCTGTAAGGTTTTTATACCCCGTTACTAATTTAAACGTCCTGCCTCCTGCAGAACGTTCTACTAAATCAGCGTATCGTACTCTAAACGCATAGTAACTACTGAAACCTAATAAAGAAGGATCTAAAAAGTTACACTGGCTAAACAAATCTAAAGGGCTTTTAGTCACAGGACTCCCTGTAAGTATTCTTTTATAGTGTGCATATTTGCCTATGCGTACTGCGTTTACAGTTCTTTTAGCTTGGTGGTTTTTTATTGTAGTGCTTTCATCTACAACAAACATAGTCTTACGTTTAAATAGAAAATCAGTAGCGAACTGTGTGCCTTTCTTTGTGCTCAGTGCTTCAGTGTTCATAACTAATATACTAAGTTTATTTCTATCTTCATACAAAGACGCCAATAATTTTTTATTCTTTTGAGAATTTGAGTTAGACCACTTAACTTTGACATAATCAACTTCGTTTTCTGGAGTGTGTGTTGGTATCTCTTTACTATACCACGTGTCATAAACTCCTTTAGTAGCCAGTATTAAAACACCGTTTATTTTTCCTGTCTTATATAGGTAAACAAAGTTATCAATAATTACTTTAGATTTACCACACCCCATTTCCATAAACAAAGCATACTTTTCTTCGTCGTAAGATTTGTTTAAAGCATCTAATTGATGTTCGTACGGTTCTGTTTTGAAATAAAATTCAGGCATAATTAAAGTGATTCCTATATATAACTTATAAATAAGTATAAAATATATAACTAAAGAAATACTACCATGTTTTAGTTTAACTTACCAATAGCTAATAGGGGGTTAATAGGAGAGCCAATAGGCTTTCCAACTCCGCTAAACTAGAGTGTTTCAAGAAGTTGCCTATTGAACTATTAGTAATCTTAATATATTTTAGCAAACTGGTTTATTATTTTTTAGTTTTATATAATACTAATAGGGTAAATAGTTAGTAGTAGCCAAGGTATTTGACGGTGATGCCTCAAGTCTAATCAATCACCAATATAATTATTGTTTCCTTATCAATATATTATAGACACACCGTCATTGAATTTAATTAATCAATATAGGTAGATGCTATGAGTACATTTTTCGATAAAATCGAGCAAGATTCAAATATAGATATAAAAGCCGATGATTTAAATAATATCAGTGAGCTAGGTAGAAAGCTAAAAGCCATGCAAACGATTATAGATATCGAAGAAACTAAACTCAAGGAATTAAAAGAAGAGTATCGTAAACTTAGTGAAGATACCCTACCGAATAGATTAAGAGAAATAGGTATTAGTGAGTTTAAGTTATCTGACGGCACACAAATGTCTATACAACAATATTACTCTGCTAGAATTACACCAGAAAATCGTGACTTATGTTTTAATTGGTTAGAGCATAATGGTTTAGGAGACGTGATAAAAAATACAGTTTCAGCCAACTTTTCAAGAGGTGAGGATGAAGCTGCTGAGCAACTCATGACAAAACTTACAGGTGAGGGGCATTCACTTTCTCAAAGAAAGTGGGTAGAGCCTATGACCTTGAAAGCAGTTGTCAAAGAGCAGGTGGAACAAGGGAAAGACCTACCCTTGGAAACCTTTAATGTTTATATAGGTCAAAAAATAAAGGTAAAGAAATAATGTCTGAGAAAAAAGAACCAGAGAAAAATATAACTGAGAAAAAATCAACCGACGTAACGATAGCTTCTGCTTTTGAAGTAGATGCGGGTAGCGGTTTAGAAAATATGACAGCGGATGATTTTACTATCCCTCGTCTAAAAATTCTACAAGCGTTAAGCCCAGAAGTAAACACACGTGATGGTAAACATATCGAAGGAGCAGTTTCTGGAGATATCACCAACACAGTGACTAAACAGCTATATACAGAAAAAAATCCATGTATCGTATTACCTGTCGCCTATAAACGTATGTACCTAGAGTGGGGTCCAAGAGAAAGTGGCGGTGGTTTAGTTAAACAGCACATGGATGCAAGCATCTTGAATGAAACTACAAAAGATTCATCCTATGCAGATGTACTGCCTAACGGTAACTACATTCAAACTTCTGCGACACACTATGTTTTAATATTAGAAGGAGACTCTTTTCAACAAGCTATGATTCCTATGGCAGGTACGCAGTTAAAAAGATCCCGTACATGGAACTCTGTTATGTCTAGTATTAAAGTCAAGGGTAGCTCTGGTAATGTGTTCACCCCACCTTCTTACAGCCATAAATATAAACTAACTACCGTACCAGAGTCTAATGACCGTGGTCAATGGTTTGGTTGGAATGTAGAAACGGTTGGTCCAATAACAGAAAGCGAGATGCACTTATACGAAGCAGCAAAGTTTTTTGCTAATACGGTAACTGCTGATGCTCCCGTAGCTAAGGAAGTTAGTACAGACGAAGCTCCATTTTAATTGAAAACTAAAAAGTAGTTTAGTGATCCTTTACTTTCATTTCAAAGTAAAAGAAAGTAAAGGGTCTTAGTTTTCTCACTGTAAGGAGTAGTTTGTTTGGATACCGCACAAAAACTGTATGATATATTTTATGGATCAGCTAGAGCTCATGGAAGTTTTACAGTTAGTAATAATTCATATGGTCAAAAAACCCAAGGCACAGCTAAAACTATTAAAACAGTTGGAGCTACACTAAAGCATTGGACAGATCATATCGGTGGTAGAGAAGGTTTAGGTGTAGTACCTATTGATGAAGAAAACCATGTTAAGTGGGGCGCTATAGATATAGATGTGTATTCACTAGACCTAAAAAAACTTGTACTAAAAATAGAAGAATTTAAACTACCACTTGTTGTCTGTCGAAGTAAAAGCGGTGGTGCCCATGTGTATTGTTTTCTTCAAGAAAAAGCTCCCGCAGGAGACATGCAGGATAAGCTGAGAGAAATATCAGCAGGACTAGGTTACGGTGGTGTAGAAATATTTCCTAAACAAAGAGAAATATTAGTAGATCGAGGTGACATAGGTTCTTGGTTAAACATGCCATATTTTGAAGGCGATGAATCTCTACGTTATGGATTTGATCCTAAAGGTAATGCTTTAAGCCTCACTGATTTTATTCAACACGTAGACAAACGCTCTATCTCTCACGAAAAATTAATAAACTTAGAAGTACCAATACTTAATGATATAAAAGATGGACCACCGTGTTTACAAGTGTTACTGAAACAAGGGTTTCCCCAAGGCACTAGAAACAATGGGCTGTTTAACGTAGGTGTTTATCTTAAAAAGTCTAACCCTGAAAAATGGCAAACTGAAATAGAAGAGTACAACCGTAAGTATGTCCACCCACCGTTACCCGCTCAAGAAGTGCTGACTTTGATAAGTACACTTAAGAAAAAAGAATACAATTATAAATGTAGCGATGAACCTATACGCTCTTACTGTAACGTGGCTAAATGTCGTGGCTGTAAGTTTGGTATCGGAGGAAGCAATACCGCACCTACATTTTCTAGTTTATCTAAACTAGACACTAAACCACCGCTATGGTTTTTATCAATCAATGACAAGCGTTTAGAACTAACTACAGAACAAATGCAGAATCAAATTAAATTTCAAAGAGCGTGTATGGAAATATTAAACATTATGCCACCACGTATGAAAGACCCAGCTTGGCAAACTCTTATACAAACCCTTATGGATAGTGGTATGGAAATAATTGAAGTAAGTCAAGACGTGACTATAGAAGGTCAGTTTATGGAACTACTCGAATCATTCTGCACAGATATGGCTCAGGCTAACACTAGGGATGAAATACTACTCGGTAAACCATTCACAGAAGATAAGAAAACGTATTTTAGAATCAAAGACTTAAAAGACTACCTAGCTAAACATAGATTTACGGATATGGAAACTAATAGAATCGCTTCTAAACTACGAGACTTAAAAGCACAACCTAAGTTTTGGAACATTAAAGGTAGAGGAACTAATGTCTGGTACATTAATGAGTTTGAGCATAGGTCAGAAGATATCACACTAGAGACTCAAAACTTTTCAGAGGGTAAACTGTAGTGTGGAACATAGTTCTTGGTCCACCTGGAACTGGTAAAACTACCTACTTACTAGATAAAGTAGAAGACTTTTTGAACTCAGGTGTGAGACCAGAAAAACTTGGTTATGTAGCGTTTACTAAAAAAGCAGCAAACGAAGCGTTGGTTAGAGCGGTGTCTAAGTTTGGTTACGACCCTAAAGAACTCACATATTTTAGAACACTACACTCTCTCTGCTATAGTTGGTTAGGCATGACTAGAAGCGATGTCATGGCAAGAAATAATTTGAGAGACTTCAGTAGAATCATAGGTGAAAGAATTAACTCTGCTTGGGACGGAGAAAACATTATGTCGCTCGCTAGTAAGGGTGACCGAATGTTATTTTTAGAAAACATGGCTCGATGCCAGTGTACAGGTCAACGAGAAACTTGGAATACTTCAGACTCAAATATATCTTGGATGCATTTTGAATGGTTTATTAAAAACTATTCAAAGTATAAAGAAGCTAACTTTTTGATTGACTACACAGACATGTTAGAAATGTTTATAGCCTCTAAAGGTAAACCAGAACTTGATGTATTAATTATAGACGAGGCTCAGGATTTATCCACACTTCAATGGAAGTGCGTAGAAAAACTAGCCGAAGGTGTGAAGCATGTTTTTATCGCAGGTGATGATGACCAAGCAATATACCGTTGGGCAGGAGCAGACGTAGATTATTTTATAAATCTAAAAGGCAACCACACGTATTTAAGACAGTCTTATCGTGTTCCAAGAAAAGTACACGACATAGCATTAGGCGTAGTCAAGCGAATAAGTAACAGGAAAGAAAAAGTATGGGAACCTAGAGTAGAAGAAGGTTCAGTTTCATACCATACCAGTTTTGAGCATGTTGATATATCTTCAGGGGAGTGGTTATTTTTAGCAAGAAATAATTATCTACTAAACAGTGTAGAAAACCATCTTAAACTCAGTGGCAGAGTGTTCCAGAAAAACAATAAACCCTCTGTATCGGAAAACTTGGTCAGTTGTATAAAAGACTGGGAGTTTTTAAGAAAAGGAGATAAAATCAGTGCTGAAAGGATACGCAAGGTCTTTAGGTATATGAAGGCGGGTAAGGGGGTTAAAACTGGATACAAAACCCTTAAAACGGTCAGGGGAGACCTTCAATTAGGTATACAAGAGCTCAAAAAAGACCACGGTTTATTAACAGACAGGATATGGCATGAATCTTTTGAATTAATAGGAAACACACAAAGAGAATACTTGATATCTTGTTTAAGAAAAGGTGAGAAATTAATCTCATCTAAAATAAAACTCAATACAATACATGCAGCAAAAGGCGGTGAGTGTGAAAATGTTGTGTTAATAACAGACTTAGCTACTAAGACATGGGAAGAACTGTATAACAAGCCAGATAACGAGTGTCGAGCATTTTACGTTGGTGTCACTCGAACTAAAAATAACTTACATATAATCAAAGGAAAAACTAGAAAAGAGTTTCTTTTCGTTTAAAATTTTACGAGGATCCTATACTTTCACTTTACTTGTAAAGTAAAATATAAATATGAATATATTTAAATTAGATAACTCAATACGCACCTGTGCTCAAATGCACTGTGATAAACACGCATCAAAAATGATACTTGAGTCGGCTCAAATGTTATGCACCTCTTTGTGGAGTAACGGTGAAACTGCCCCGTATAAAGCTGTACACGCCAAACACCCTTGTACTCTATGGGCTGGCGCTAGTTTAGATAATTGGCTGTGGCTTAAAGAGCTGGCTATTTATCTTAACGAGGAGTTTTGCTGGCGATACGATAGAAACGTCAATCATAAATCAGCTGACGTTATTTTGTCTTTACCCAACCCCGCTATAGAAAGTAAAGGTCTACAACAACAACCACAGTGTATGCCTGAAGAGTACAAAGTAACCAATGACCCTGTAAAAGCATATCGTAATTACTACATGGGTGAAAAACAAAGTTTTGCACAATGGACTAAAAGAGAGGTTCCAGAATGGTTCAAGACCAGCTAGAAAGGTTTTTCTACTATATAAATGAAAGACACAATATTTACCGTAAACGTCAGGAAGGTGAAAAGTTTCCGTGGACTAAAGACGAAATACTACAAACGTATAGTTTTTGTAATGTTTTTCGTGAGTTAGATAAAGTAACGATATGGCTTAGAAAAAATTGGAAAGAACCTTATGCCGAGCACCCTAACATACCTTTTGCTATGTCTGTGGCTAGGCAAATAAATCACCCAGATACTTTAGAAGAAATAGGCTTCCCCGAAAAATGGAACCCTGAACGTGTGAAAACTATTATGCAAGCTAGAATGGATAATAAACAAAAAGTTTACACAGGTGCGTATATGCTTACAGGTACACTAGGGGGAACTAAGGTAGAGCAAACTATAGATAAAATACTCACACCTTTATTTAATAACCCACCTAAAATTACACCACAGTCGTTAGAAGAAACATGGAAACAGTATTTACCTTATGCTGGTTTCAGTGGTTTTATGGCTTATGAAGTAGTTACTGACCTAAGACACACAAAATATTTAAACAAAGCTGAGGATATTATGACTTGGGCTAATGCTGGTCCAGGAGCGAAACGTGGGTTAAATAGGATTTACGGCAGACCGTTAGATCAAACTATTAAAGGTCTTCAATTGACTGAAGAAATGGAACTATTATTGAATTTTTCTGACCAAGAAGGCATACTAGAAAAGTATGTACCTAACTTAGAAATGAGAGAAATAGAGCATTGCTTGTGTGAGTTTGATAAATATGAGAGAGTAAGACTCGGTCAAGGCAGACCAAGGTCAAAATACAAACCATGAACATAGATAATTTATTTGAAGTAGTACGTGGCGGTACAATAAAAAGATACCATACGTTAGAAACTATTGGAGAGCAGTCTGTAGGTGCTCATTCTTGGGGGGTAGCTATGATACTACAGTACTTAGACCCCACGGTAAGCAAAGCAGCTATCTTAAAAGCGTTAACACACGATATAGCAGAACTATATACAGGCGATATTCCTGCACCTGTGAAATGGGATAACCCTGCTTTAGTGAAAGCACTAAAAGCAATAGAAATCGATTACGAAAAAAGATTAAATATCAATTACTCTAAAGAACTTTTACCACACGAAGCAATTTTATTCAAACAGGCAGATATGTTTGAACTTTTATTTTTCTGTATGCGTCAGAGAAAAATGGGTAATACTAACATGAATACAGTTTTCAGTAACGGTGTGGAATATTTAGCAAATCAAGACCTTAATAAACGTGGTTCAAATTTACTCGGTAAACTTATAGAAGAATATGGAGGTATCTAAAATGTCTTTACCAAAAAAATTTCAAGAAATGATTGACATAACTGAGCAAGACGTAGAAGAACTAATGGAAGCAGAAAAAAGTTATGGTGATAGTTGGCGCAAGCGTGGAGGTACAGGCGCTTTTATGATGCTAGCCCGTAAGTGGGATAGAATAGAAAACCAAGTTAAAGCCCATAATTTTGATGTATTTGTGGCTATACAAAAGGATAAAAGACCAGAAGGTATCATAGACGATATACACGACCTACGCAGATACTTGATTTTAGTAGAACAATTTATATATGAAAAACCAGAGGAAACGCAATGAAAATATACATCCCGACAAGAGGTAGACCACGTAATCAAGTAACACTAGAATTTTTTCCTAAAAGTATGGTAGAACACGGTACAGTGGTGTTAGCTATAGATGAAGACGAAAAAGACCAATATGATAAATACCCAGATGTACCTAAACTGGTTATCCCTACTTTTGTTAAAGGGATTAGTGCTAAACGAAAATACATAGTAGAACAAAGCACTGATCCTCGTATAGTTATGTTAGACGACGACTTACGTTTCTATATCCGCAAAAGCCCTACTGATTGGCACCTCAGGTATTTAGAGCCTGATGAATACTACGCTTTGTTTGGTTTACTAGATGAATGGATGGATCATGGGTACGCTCATGTAGGGATAAGTGCTAGGGAAGGTAATAACCGTGTTGAAGATTTATCAGTAGAAAACACAAGGTATATGAGGGTGCTTGGCTATAACCTAGACGCCTTCCCCTCTACTATAGAGTGGAATAGAACTCAAGTTATGGAAGATTTCGATATTTCTTTACAACTATTGAGAAAAGGTAAGGCATGTAAGGTAAGCTATTACTATGCTCAGGGTCAAAAATCTTCTAATGCAGACGGTGGTTGTAGTGAGTGGAGAACTATTGATGTACATAACGCAGGTGCTGAAAGGTTGAACGAGCTTCACCCGACTTGTGTCAAAGTAGTTGAAAAACAAACTAAAACTGCGTGGAATGGTTTGCCCCGTAAAGACGTAATAGTGGGTTGGAAAAAAGCATATAAAGAAGGTGTAGAAAATGCAAGTAATCAAAGCTAGAAATGTACAAGAAGCACTGCCCCGAGGGTTAGATTTACTAGGGGAAACAGGTGTATTACTAGACAGTAGAAATGGTCCAATGTACGAAGCACCTTGTCCTGTAACTACGGTATATCAAAAACCTACTGAACGAGTTATGTTTTGGGAACACCGTAACGCTAATCCATTCTTTCATTTTATGGAAGGGTTGTGGATGCTGGCTGGAAAAAATGATTTAAAAACTATGCATCACTATGCTAAAAGTATGAAAAACTACAGTGATGATAACAAGATTTTATGGGGCGCATACGGGTGGCGTTGGCGCAGGTTTTTCAAAATAGATCAACGAAAAATAGATCAATTAGATGTAATAACATACATGCTAGACCGAGACCCTGAAGATAGACGTGCCGTTTTACAAATGTGGAGTATAGAAGATTTAGCTCGTAAAGGTAAAGACGTCCCCTGTAATACGTGTATATATTTTAAAATACGAGACGGCAAACTAAACATGACCGTATCAAATAGGTCTAATGATATTATTTGGGGAGCATACGGTGCTAATGCCGTACATATGTCTATGCTTCAAGAATATATGGCAGGTAGGCTTGGTGTTGAAGTAGGTGTGTATAATCAAGTTAGTGACAGTTATCATGCTTATAAAGATATTTTTGATGATCTTTTACAGAAGTTTGTAGAAGATGATATACTAGACTACTATGTACAGTCTTTACCTCATAATAAAATGAGAATGAATCCTTACATAAAAGGATCAGTGAGCCCATATCCTATGATGAATAAAAAGTATGAACCACCTTTTCATCAAAACTCAGGTTTTAGGTGGGACTACGAACTTGAAGTCTTTTTGAAAAGAGAACCTTTTAAAGAACTACGTCAATCAACATTAGGTGGAATAGATAGTTTTTGGGGAGACGTAGCTGTCCCTATCCAAGATACTTGGGCACATTGGAAAAATAACGACATAGATTCAGCCATGAAAAAGATAGAAGAGTGTAAAGCTACAGATTGGCGTAAAGCGTGTCTAGAATGGTTAGAGAGAAAATTATGATATATCAATGGTCGTATAGTAGATTAGGTTGTTATGAAAGATGCCCTAAACAAGCAGAGTTTAAGTTTATAAAAAAGATAAAAGAGCCAGGAAGTGCTGCAATGGATAGGGGTAAAAATATCCATCAGTTATGTGAAGATTACATACGGGGTAATATAGATAACATTCCTAAAGAGTTATCAGAGTTTGAAGAGGCTTTTGATTCCCTTAAAGAACTATACCTTTACGGTCATGTTATATGTGAAAGTGATTGGGCTATAACTAAAGAGTGGGAAAAAACAGGTTGGTTTGCTGAGGATACTTGGGGCAGAGCAAAGGTCGATGCGTTTGTTTATGAAGAAGGTATAAGTAATGAGGCAAGAGTAATAGACTTTAAAACAGGTAGGTATCAAGGTAATCAAGAAGCGCACAGAGAACAGTGTGAGTTTTACGGTTCGGTAGCCCTTAAACGATACCCAGAACTTGAAAGCATAGTTACTGAGATGTGGTATTTAGACCACGGTAAGATAGATAGATACATATACACACCGGCAAGTATCAAAGTTAAACAAGAAAGGATACATGCTAGAGCTATGGCTATGACTACTGCAACAGAGTTCCCAGCTAAACCTTCTAGGTTTGGTTGCAAGTGGTGTCATTTCGGTAAAGAAAATATGTGTACAGAGGCAATACAATAATGCAAGACCCTTTATTTCCACCTGACACACAGTGGTCAGCCCCTACGTCTTTCCCTGATTTAACGGGACAAAAAGCCATAGCTATAGACCTAGAAACTAAAGATCCATGGCTTATGTCCCATGGTCCAGGATGGGCTTTCAAAGACAGAGGGTTTATAATAGGTATTGCGATAGCTAGTGAAGACTACAGAGCTTATTTTCCAGTAGCGCATGAAGTAGGCGGTAATTTAGATAAACAAGTAGTTTACAGGTGGCTTAAAAAACAGCTAGAAGCACCTAATGATAAAGTTTTCCACAATGCTCAGTATGACGTAGGTTGGTTGATGAGAGAGGGGTTTACTATCAACGGTAAAATCCACGATACTATGATGGCAGCACCGTTATTAAACGAAAACCAATATGGATACTCGTTGAATAAAATAGGTAAGCTGTACTTAAATGAAGAAAAAGATGAATCTATGTTGATAGAAGCAGCACAAGTTTACGGTGTAAATCCTAAGTCAGAAATGTATCGTTTACCTCCTGAGTATGTAGGAACATATGCAGAACAGGATGCTGACCTAACCTATAGATTGTGGGGAACATTAAAGCAACTGATTCATAAAGAAAATATTCACGATATTTATAATTTAGAGAGTTCTCTACTACCTGTTTTGATTGACATGCGCATGAGAGGGGTGAGGATAGATACTGATAAAGCTCAACAGGTTAAAAAACAATTATTAACAGAAGAAAATAAATTAATAAAAGAAATACACAAGTGGTATGGTCTCAAGCCAGACCTTTGGGCAGCTCAATCATTGTCTCAGGTGTTTGACCGCGCTGGACTTGAGTATCCTAGAACACCTAAAACAGATGCACCTAGTTTTCAAGCTAGTTGGTTAGAGGCGCATGACCACAAGTTACCGTCTACAATAGCTAGAGCTAGAAAGCTCAATAAAGCTAGAACCACTTTCATAGATAAAATGATATTGGAACATTTAGTAGACGGCAGGATACATGGAGAACTGCATCCTTTACGGTCTGATGACGGTGGTACGGTAACGGGTAGGTTTAGTTGTTCAAAACCTAATCTCCAACAAGTACCTGCTAGAGATCCTGTCATTGGTCCACTTATTCGCAGTCTGTTTATACCTGAAGAAGGTCACCACTGGGGATGTTTCGATTACTCTCAGCAAGAACCTAGACTTACTGTTCATTATTCTGTATTGACACATCAAGACGGTGCGGAAGAAGCAGCGATAGAGTATCACGATGACGATGCAGATTTTCATCAAATAGTGGCAGACATGGCTAACATAAGCCGTAAAGAAGCTAAGTTGATTAACTTAGGACTCAGTTATGGGATGGGTAAAGAAAAATTAACGAAACAATTAGGTATTAGCCCAGAGGAGGCAGAGCTCCTTTTTGACCAGTATCATAAGCGCGTACCTTTCGTAAGGGGTTTAAGAGACTCCGCAGCGCGTCAAGGGGCTAATAGAGGGTATGTCAATACGATACTAGGGCGTAAGTGTAGGTTTAACTTATACGAACCTATAGATAGGAGAGCTATACCATACCCTATCGACAAAGCGATGGAAGAATATGGAGGACAGCTTAAACGGGCTTATACCTATAAGGCTATGAATCGATTAATACAAGGATCTGCTGCAGACATGACAAAGCAGGCTATGTTAGATTTACATAAAGAAGGTATTATAGCACACACTCAAGTACACGATGAGTTAAATATATCCGTGAAAAACATACAAGAGTGTGAAAAAGTGATGGAAATAATGCGTGACTGTGTGAAATTAAAAGTACCTAACAAGGTAGATGGAGAAATAGGAAAAAGTTGGGGACATGTCGTAGACTACAGAGAGTATTTTAAATGAGAAAAACCGAACTTAAAAAAATATATTTTAAAATATACATGACATACAACAACAATACTGTAACACTAGAAGACATAGGTCTTAAATATAAAATTACAAAACAAAGAGTTTGGCAGATTATTAGGTTTTGTAATCTTGGAAATGGGAACTACTATGATGGTTTAAAAAGATACAATGCTGCTTATGATAAAATTAAACTTGCTCGTCCTGAATCAAACGGTAAAGAAATCAACGCTTTGTTAAGAGAGTGGTTACGAATAAACGACGTGAGGTTGATTAAAAATGGGTAAAATAAATTCAAGGAATAAAGGTGCTTCTTTTGAAAGAGATATCGCCAGTAAGATTAATGAGTTTTTAGACACTAATGGGGACAGGTTTCCTAAGTTCAAAGATGTGCCTAGAGTTAAAAGAAATCTAGATCAATATCAAGAAAAAGGTCTGGGAGATTTAGAGTTGCCCAATCACATTATTGAGTGTAAACGATACGCTTCTGGTAATTGGTACAAACAAGACTGGTGGGAACAGACTGTGACAGCAAGAGCAGGCAATATACCTGTTTTGATATGGAAATATAATCACCAACCTATACGAGTTTGTTTACCTTTAAACGTACTCAGTAAAGATTGGAAATTTAAACAAAACACAGAAACTACTGCTGTGATAGAGTTTGAAACTTGGTTATGGACTCTTTGTTATAATCTTTAAGGACATACCGAGGTTGAATGATAATGGGTGAAAACGATAGAAGCGACGATGATATGAAAAAACTGTTTGTAGATATCGTCCTTAACTCTACTGAACTGGCAGAACGTATTTTAGATTTTACCAAAACATTAATAGAAAAAGAAGAGTTGCCTGCTCATCTTGTCCCTTCAAGTTTAATATTCGCTGGAGTTTTAAGCATGATTGAAGCAGCAGCAGAACACGATGAAAATCATAAAAGCGTTGAATTTTCGAATAGTATGTATTGGATGATAGATCTTGCTTTAGAAAGCTACACCAGTATAGAAGCAGAACCTATTATCGATACAGATAGAACTAATCAAAAAACATTACATTAATAATGCTTTAAATACATAATAATCGGTTATATACTTTAGTTTACTATTAATAACTAAGTATATACATGGATAAAAAACGAAAATGTCTACATTGTGAAAAAACACATAACCGCAGGGGAGCACTGTATTGTTCTAGAAAATGTAGTCAAAAACAACATACAAAAAGAAATCAAGAATCGTTTAAAATGAATTTTCAAGACGGGCATCGACACGAAGCATCAAGGGGTGTTGATGATTTCGCTATAACCACACATTCTGTGCCACATAATATACTACAAGAGGCTAAAAATCATTACGACCATACAAATTGTTTATATTATGAGGGAGAAAAAATAGTAGAAGATGTAGAAAAAATTATGATACTAACAAATAAAATTTTAGGTGAAACATTAACAGACACTAGTCAAGCTATAAAGAAACGCAGACTGGCAAGAAGATTGAAATTAATAAAAAACGATGAATGGTATTTATACCCATCTATAGCAACGACTTTTAACAGGTTTTAATAAAAGGAAAAATAGTATGGATAACGAACAGTTGGAAAAAGTAGGTTTAGGTAAAAAAGTAATGTTTTGGGAAGATATAGAAATAGCAAGTCATGTAGCAAAGAAACGAAACTATAATCGACAAGTTAATTTACCAAAATTGAAAAAAGATGTTAAAAAGGTATTAAAAAACCAAGATTTAGTTTTAGATGATACAAAGTTTGCAGCTACTCCTATTTTAGTACACACCCATAAAAGTGGTGAAAAATGCATGCCACACATGCGAATGTCAGTTTACCTACCAGAAATCGGCTCAGTATTGATTGATTGTGATATAGATTTATGGAAATCTTTTCCTAATGTTAGTGTTTAAAATTACAGGAACTTAGATATGTATGAAATTAATAATGATATTCCTATACCAGATGTAAGATCTCCTAGAAACAATAAATATGATTTACATAAAATGGGAATAGGAGACAGTTTTTCACTTCCCTATGACGATCATAGTGTTCAAAAAGTACGCGTCGCAGTTGCTAATTACGGTAGCAGGAACGCTAAAAAGTTTGTGACTCGTAAGATATTTGAAAATAATGATGCTTTATTGAGAGTGTGGAGAACACTGTGAGTGACAGGAAAAAACTAACACCAAAACAAGAAAAATTTGCTCAGAACGTAGCTAAAGGTATGAAAAAGAAAGATGCTGCAAAACAAGCAGGATACAGTGATAAAAATTCTACCAGAGCAGGCACCGTGTTAGCCAGCGATAAAAATCCCGTGGTTAAAAAACGCATAACAGAATTACAGACAAAAGCAGCAGATAGAGCCGTTGTGAATTTAACTGGACATTTAACTGATTTAAAAGACATTCGTGACGGTGCTATGCGTAGTGGTGCGTGGTCCGCTGCTGTTACAGCAGAGGTTAACAGAGGCAAGGCAGCAGGATTGTATGTAAATCGAAGTGAAATTGTTGTGAGTAAAGTAGAAACAATGAACAAAGATCAAATACTTGAAAGAATGAAAGAGCTTTATCATCAAACAGGAGGGGTGTTACCTGTTGGCACTTTGATAGAAGGCGAATACGAAGAAACCTGAATATGCTTTACCTTCCTAAAGTTCTAGGTTTAAATATATATACGGGTTAAGGGTTTTAAGAGTAGTAGCTTTCCCCTTTTCCCTAGATTTAAAGTTAGATACTCACTTTTTGTAGTAAGTATCAAGTGCGTGGACTCTAGAGTAACGTGAGATAACACCGAAACGCCCTCACAATAACTTTTTATCGAACGAGAGGTACGTCCAAAGGGTTTAATGGAAAAAAGCCTACGATAACAGTAATTATGTTACATGGTCGCGCTAAGTGTGAGGGATAACATAAGTCTAGAATGAATGCTCCCAGTCCCCAAGCCTCTCACCTCATTAGGTATAATTAAATGATAGAAAAAATGATAAAAGGATTACACCCCACTATGACTGAATACAAAGACGCGGTAGAAAAACAAAAAGAAAAAATAGCTCATGAAAAATGGTCTAATAGTGTAGAAATGATTTATGCTGCTAATGGTGTCACAGAAACACATTTCAGAGATGGCAGTATCCAGTATTTGAAAGACGGTAAAACATGGATCAAAAAATCAAAATTAACGTACACAGATCAAATACTTGAAATGAATAAGTTTGTAGAAAAAAGATCTCGTAGCTCTCATTCCTATAAAGTAAATTCAGACGGTAGATTAGAAGACGTTATCATAACAGAAGATCCTTAGTTCCTACCTTTAGTAGGCTATACTTACTAATACTAAAAGTTAAACGTAAAGGGAATAATATATGGAAGGTCAGGACTGTACGAATCGTATTACTTTTAAATCTACCGAAAAAACTTTAAATAAAATTAAACTAGACATGCAAAGCACAGACGGCAATCTACCGTTTGATTTCAATAGGTTACTACCTATGCCTGCTGAACTTTTAGACACTGAGCTATTCGCCATAGGTAAAAAAGATTATTACTACTCTAATAAAAAGTTTATTTCAAGCGGAGAGAGTATGCCTCCGAGTATAGAGTGGATTAAAAAACACTGTTTAGATCCTTTCACCCTTCGTCGTTTAAAAAATAGTTATGGATATCTTTCTAGTCAAGACTGGGCGGTAAAAAACTGGGGCATAATGTCTAACGCTACTAATGGTTTGTGTATTAAAAATATACACGACCACGATATGAAGCAGTCAGAGCTAGTTTATACCTTTGATACTGTTTGGTCTGAGCCTCAGCCCGTGTACGATGCGTTATGTGGTTATATCATGAAAGATACAGACGGTAACTCTGTTTCTCTACAGTGGTACTTTGAGGATACGTCTCAAAATTACTCAGGTTATATGTCAGGTGGTGTATGATTAGCGTTAACCAAAAACAAATGTACGATCAAGCAGTTAAACTGTTTAATGAAAAAACACCTAAAGATTACAACAAAACTCCTTCTGTAAACAATTCGAGTAAAAGATGGGGTGGTTGGCTTTTAAAAGACGACAGAAATATTATGATTGGTTTTGTGGGCACAAGGGGTGATGTTCGTTGGCATGATTACGAAGATAAAGCTAATCTAATTTAAGATCATCTATATACTTCAAGTATACTCTAATATATAGTATTAGGTATGGTTAATAATTAAGTTAACCACTAATATAAAAAACGGTGAATAACATGGCTGTACAGAAAAAGAAATACAAACCACGTGTGGACAAAAACGGTGATCGTATCCGTGGTATAGGAGAACTTTCAGTAAATGAAGTAGATAAATTGATGTCAGTGAAGGTGATAACCCCTAAAAAACCATTGGCAGAGTTAGCGAAAAAAGCAAACCAAAATGTAAAAGCGAAAGGTCTTGACCTAGATGCTGTTATCATAGACGTTCCAGACAAAGTAGCTCGTGCTACGGAAAATGCAGAACGACACATTGAGTTGAGTGGTATGACTATAAGGGAAGCACTCGCTACAAGAAGAGTAGAGTCGAAAGACCTACGTTATGACCTTGATAAAGGGTTTATGAAAATAAAATAACCGTCTTGCCCCAATCGCGTTTTTTCTCCAATACTCCTTATAGTTTGCGCGGTTGGGGCTCTTTTTTAAGAATATCCTAGTTAATCTTATACTCCTAAGTATACTTAATACTTACTTTAATTATTTTATAGGAGTTAACATGTCCATGTCTGTACAACAAGTAACGGCTATCGCCAACGCTATGCATGAAGTAGCTAGAGCTCATTCTAAACTAGACAAGCTGAAAGCCCAACAAAAACTAAACGACACTTTATTAAAAGAAGAAAACCTAAAGCAACAGCAGGAGGCTCAAGCACATGAAAGTGACTAAAGCTACTCTTAGAAATGTAATCAAACACAGATTTGATCTATTTTTCATACACAAAGCAGCAGAAAAACACAGCACAGCCAGTCAAGTGATGATTGAACTTTACGACCTGTTTGAACAGATACCTGACGACATAGAAGTACAAACAAGTGAAGATGGTAAGTCATTTAAGAACCATGCTAGCTACCAGTATAGTCGTTAGTATACTTAATATACGTTAAATAAAAATAAGGGGAACAAACGTGTTATTAAATTATATGAGTAAAAAACAGCTCAAAGAAGCAGTCGGTCAGCGACTCAGTTACACCGAAACATCTATTTTCGGTAATGAATATAAATCTACAGGCAGTTTTGTCGGTGCTCGTCGACCTCACTTACAAGGCGGTGGTCGTGAATTTTTTGCTAAAGTTACTATGAAAGACGATAAAATCGTCAAGGTGGTGTAATATGGGTAAAGTTAAAGAAGCTACTATAACTGTAAACGATAATTGGGGGGACGATGTCCAAGTTACTAGAAAAGCATTTACCGAAAGATGGGTAACAGCTATCAAAGAAATAGGGTTACTTAGAATTATGACCCATGCTTGGAACACTGATTTAGGTACAGCAGACCTCAATAAAAAAGAAGACTTTGAGTTATGGGTTGAAGATATGGCAGGTCGTGAGTGGGATTATGTTTATGCAGAGGAGCAGGTTAATGGCGACTAAACTGTATATACGAAGAGACGATCCAACAAAGACACTACACTTATCCAGAGTGGTTTCATCTTTAGCAGAGTTTGCGAAAAAACCTGGGATGAAACTAAAGGAAGGTGATGTTTTTAGAGTGTACAAAGGATTGGTTAATATAGCACAACACCGAACTTACACTTGTTATGAGTGGGATGGATCAAAATTGGTTAAAGCTAAAGCACAACCATTACTCATTTAACAATATGTTAGGTCATCAAGTTAATCTATTTTATTATATAGGTACGTTAATTAAATATAAGGAGTACAAACGTGTCACAAGAAAAAGTTAAAAATTGCTACGCAGAAAAGAAAGTTTCTATTTTCCCGCCGTTTGATAATATCGATGATTTAAATGATTGGGTACACACTTTTACAGGTGCACAGTTGACCATTGCTATCGTTGTTATGATGAGAACCATGAATACTATGCGAAAAGTTTATGATGAAACTATAAATGAAGCTATAGGGGGTCGTGATGAAACTACTAACTAAAGAAATACTGAGTAAGCTCAAAAGCAACCCAAGAGATGATAACAATAATAAACCGTGGCTGAAACTATTCAATCCTTGCGGTAGTCAAACATGGTTACTGTCTGAAATAGAGGAAGATGGAGATACTTTGTTTGGGTTATGTGACTTAGGAATGGGCTACCCTGAACTTGGTAGTGTAAGTCTAAAAGAATTAGCTGGGCTTAAATTACCGCCATTCGGTTTAACCATAGAACGAGATACCTCTTTTAAACCAACTAAGACTCTATCTGAGTACGCTACCGAAGCGAGAGAACACGGAGGGTTACTAGCATGAGCGAGCATCTAAAAATGTTGATTGATGAATATCCTCGTTTGCTCAACGTATCTGAGTGGAACGTGAACCGTAAACATGAACACGAGTATCAGGACTGCGTGGCATGGTTAGAAAAACAATACGACGATAGCGAGTGGAAAGAAATCGCTGCGAATACTTACGATGCCGAGTTTCATGAACCGTGGGCACGGGAGTTAATAACCACCATGTTTAAGAATCCTTTAGCTAAGATGAGTATACTAGATGAAGAAGATACTTTTGTATTGATGAGTTTCTATCTAGATGATCCACTTAATAAATATATATACTCAGCGCAACGAAATATCGGTGCGGCAAACAGTTTGTTAGCACGATCGTCTAGTTTGTGGAGGCATAAAAGACTTTAGAGCATGCTTAGTAATCGGGGCTTTCTTTTTTATACTAAGGGTACGTTAAATAAAGCTATAAGGAACAGTAAGTTATGAATAAAATAAAAGATGGTTGGGAAATAATACCCGCTGGTTCTGAAACTGGGCTTTTTCTCCCAGAAAACTGGATGTACAACGAGGGTCTCGCTAAGCAGGAATGCAAAATCATTCACGATATGCTTAAATTATTTATCCCTGGAGAATACGGTTATTACTTTAGTGAAATACATGAGCATGACAAGCCTGAAGAATTAAATAATCTTGAATACAAGAGGGTTTACTATACTCCTGTAGATTTTTACTATATGTCTGGTGAGTATAACATCATAACAACTAGGTCAACCGAAGATTATACTTATTATGCTATTAGTCTACACGGCTCTAGCTTTGCGTCTGCTCTTACTGAATATGTGAGGGTAGAACGTAAAACTTGAAGAACTATTAGTAGTAGTGCTGCCCCTTTCATTAGGCATTATGCTTAGTAATCGGGGCTTTCTTTTATATACTTATATAGTAAGTTAAATAATAAGGGGAATAAAAATGTGGAGTAAGTTTAAACCTAATAGCAATGAAGAAATGAGCGCTGACCAAGAAAAAGCAACGCTAGCATTGAATGAGTTACTATCATTTGCTATGAGCAAAGCGCGTTCGTCACTTGAAAAAGATGATATATGGAAAGAGGCGGATATTATTAGAGATTTTATTTTTAAAGAAGGGGAGTAAAAATGTTAGAAATGAATGAGAAGTACTGGGAAGATTCACCAAAAGGTCAAGTTTTAAAAAATAAAATGGCTGGTCTGCAACTAGCTACGGCTTTGATAGGTCTTAAGTTTGAGGTCGAAACAAAAGTGAAGGGTATGAAGTTTACTAGATTTTCTAGTTTTGCTGTGCTGAAAAGATACTTTCATGGACTGAAGAGAACTAAAGCAGATGCGTATAAACAGTTAGTAGATGCAAAAATTTATGACCATTTCGTGTCGTCAAAATAAACCTATAAGGAACAAGTTATGATTGAAGAAGAAATATATTTAAATCAAGTTATAGCCGATCAAATACATCAAGCTTTCCTTGTAGACCTTGTTTTTTGGGGCGGGGTGGTATTGATCGTTGGGTTACAAATTTGGGCAAGATTTTATTTTGGTTTATGGAAAAGAGATTAAATAATCTCTGATTTAAAGAACTATTAGTAGTAGTGCTGCCCCGTCATTAAACAATACGTTTAGTGCTCGGGGTTATTTTTGATGGCTGCTTCTATTAGTAATCTCACGAAAAAAACATTTTCATATCACACAAATATCTGCGATTAGCCAATAAGCCAATAGCCTTAGTCCTGTATCCCTCGTTCGTTGTCCTTTAGTTGGGGTTATTGGCTATCGTATTGGCGACCTATTGCCTTGGTCTAGGTAATATGGTTCATGGACCATGGTCGATGGTAACTTGATGGTACCATTTGGATAGTGGTGATAAAGCATGTGAATGATCTTTAGATAGTGGTTCGTGGATCTTGGAGCTTCCTATATAGAACCTACTTGAACCGGACACGGAATCACACAGACAAATATATTGAACCACGGTTGATGAACCACGGTCAAAGCACAAAATACCACGGTCCAGCCAATATCGCCAATAGTGACCAATAGGCATGATCAGATCACAGTGCCATCAGAACTTCTGTAAACAGTTTGAGTCAAAATCATTCCGATCCGAACACCATGGTCCACCGTCCAGGTGCCTTGGTCATTGTGCCAGAGACCTAATCCCATTGCGATCTGATCTGAACTAAGGTTAAATTAATAACTGATCATCCCTTTACTTTTATATACTTCACGCGTATAGTTAGTGGTAAGTTAGTTAATAAGGGTACTAACTTAATCTACTACTAACCCTTACTAAGGTGAATAAGATGGCTAAAAAAGCTACTAAGTTACAAGAAGTAAAAGCCCCTAAAGTTAATTGTGGTCCTTTTAATCCTAAAGGCGTATATAAAGCCACTGGGAAAATAGCGCGTGCTACTCATAACGCGGAACGCCATGAAGAGTTTAGCGGTAAAACGGTGTCAGAAATACTAGGCTTAAAACCTACCCGTATGACAATTGCCGATATTAAGTACGATCTTAAAACGGGCTTTATTACTATTGAAGAATAGTATTAGGGGGACTACGGTCCCCCATCTTTTTGCGCGTGTTAGTCAGATCTGAACAGTTATCCTCTGTAAACGTCTGTAAACTCTATTTGTCTGTAAACAATATGAGCCCATGAACCACGGACCACTATACATAGTCACAGTCTAAGTCTAATCATAAATAGTTCTTATTCTGATCTGAACCTATAGATTATAGGCGTAAAAAAGGGCTACGTTTTACCGCAGCCCCGTTAGCCTTACCCTATATTTTTACGGTTTTTGATAGAGAAAAAGACCCTGACTTTTCAACCCCTTCGATAGTGATAAATCCTAACTTAATGTCGTACTTAATATCCGCGGGGGTCATAACGGTAGGCTTAATACTTAGTATTTCCGCAACCGTTTTACCGTTATATAACGCATGACGCTCAGCGTTATGAACCGCCCGAGCTAATTTACCCGTTTTAGTATACACAGCTTTAGCAGGTAAACCACCGAGGTTAATTTTAGGAGCTTTAGTTTTAGTAGTAGTTTTTGACATTTTACTTATTACCTTTAAGGTTTATTAGTAGTAGAAATTTAAGTACCTTATAACTTAAACTTAGGTATAAGTGTATCCTAAAAGTATATAAAAGTAAAGGTTTATTTACTTTTATTTTTAATTATTTTTGGCTGCCCAACTCCCCTGTTTGCTCGGTGTTGCGGTCTCACTGTACTGTTTGCTCGCTGTCAGACATGACCAACAGCGAGCTGCTAGGATCCTCCCTGATCCTTGATCCCCCAGCTCCCTCATTTATTCTACGAACCGTGGTCCCCAGCTCCCTTACACCCTGAGATGTAAGCAGCAGCAGTCTGCTGGGATCCTCCTGAGGGGTTTTTTCTTGTGACCCCCCACCCCCCTTCACAGACACCATATTAGCGTTAGCTAATGTGTCGGTTTTAAAGAGACGTTCCAACTAGATTTTACTTTTTGACCTTAGTGTACTACACTATACTCAGATACCCATGTATTATAATTTTTTTGCAAAATTTTTTCACATATAGGATCACCACATGACGAATCGCAGATCAATGATGCCACTCCAATATAACTTTGACGAAGGCGGAGAGTCCAGAAGCAATGGTCCAGAAACCGCAGACGAGTTTTGGGCAAGAACAACAGGCAAAGGTAAAGACTCTTGGGGTAATCAAATCGTATTTGATGATCATACTCAAATCGCAAACTTTATCGGTGGTCTAGTAGAACCTGCACGACAAGACTTTTTTGGCAGAATTAAAAATGCATTAGCGGTGTCAGGCGGAATGTATATGGGAGCCTTAGAATCAATACCTATGTTTGCTAAACGACTGTACGAAACTGGCAGTATGGATGCACCAGAAGTTCAAGAGGCAGTCAAACAAGCAGCAGAAGAAACAGTCAACCCACCACAACAGGAAATGCAAACTGGCGGTGAAGCAGAGTACAGGGTAGATCCATACAGACTCCTAAACTCAGAATACGTTTACGAAAATAGAAAAAATCTGGGCGCGGAAACTCCAAAACTAGATGCAGCAGCAAAATTTTTCCTGCCTGTCACAGAAGACAACCAGTTAGACGTTGGCGAAGCTATGATGTCTATGACCCCTTTGGGTTATTTCAAAAAATTAGATAAGCTGTATGATTTACAAAAACTCGCGCAGAGAGAACTACAAGTCGGTAGGCAAATGAGAAACGCCAGCGGTGAGGTAAACGCAGCTACTCGTAAATTAAATAAAATAGACAGTGAACTATCTCAGTTTTCACCTGACCAAGTAGGTAAGTATAAGCAATACAAAGCATCACTCAACCCACCTGCGTCAAGCCCAGAAAAAAACGCAGAGTTTATAAAAATGTTGCGAGAAACTGCGTCAGGTTCTAATAAAGCACAACTCGGAGTTTCCGCAGGCGAAAAAGCAAACATAGATGGCGCGTCTAAAGGACTAGGCGCTCTAATAGACGCAATGAATAAACCTAGATAGGTATGACTGAAGAACTAGAAAATGTACCCTTAGAAGTTTTAAAAGAGCATTTAGAACTCAGTGAAAGATTAAAAGAATTAAAAAAAGTAGAAAAATCTCAAAAAGGTTTTTTACCGTTTGTCAAAAGCCAATGGCCAGGATTTATACAAGGCGCACACCATAAAATTATGGCGGAAGCTTTTGATCGCATAGCTGATGGAAAAATAAAACGACTGATTATAAACATGCCACCACGGCACACGAAGTCTGAGTTTGCCAGCCATATGTTTCCTGCGTACCTCGTAGGTCGTAACCCGTCACTCAAAATACTACAAGCAACACACACCGCAGACCTCGCAGTCAAGTTTGGTCGTAAGATCCGTGATTTAATGTTGACTGAAGATTTTCAAGGTATCTTCGACAATGTGCTTATCAACCCAGACTCAAAAGCAGCAGGTAAGTGGGAAACGCAAGATAAACGTAACCCAAAACTCAAAGGCGAGTATTATGCGGCAGGTGTCGGCGGTGCTCTAGCTGGTCGTGGTGCGGATTTGTTTATCATCGATGATCCCCACTCAGAACAAGACGCCTTGAATCCTAAGTCTATGGAAGATACTTATGAGTGGTACACTTCTGGTCCAAGACAAAGACTACAACCAGGAGGCGCTATCGTAATAGTTATGACAAGGTGGAACGTCAACGACCTCACTGGTAAATTATTAAAAGATGCTGCACGTGACCCTAAAGCAGATCAATGGGAAGTTATAGAACTACCTGCCATATTACCGAGTGGTAAGCCACTTTGGCCAGAATACTGGAAACTAGAAGAGCTAGAAAGTGTTAAAGCATCCCTGCGCGGTGGTCCAAAATGGCACGCACAGTATATGCAGAATCCTTCGTCAGAAGAAGGCGCTCTTATTAAACGAGAATGGTGGATGGAATGGCCAAACAAAGAACCGCCAGATTGTGAATATCTTATTCAAAGTTATGACACCGCCTTCCTTAAAAGCCAAATGGCAGATTATTCTGCAATCACTACTTGGGGTGTGTTTTACCCAAACGGTCGACTAGGTGGGGATGAAATATATAATGGCGATGCACCACACATCATCCTTTTAGATGTAGTAAAAGGCAAGTATAATTTCCCTGAACTAAAAGCATTGGCGTTGAAACAGTATGAACACTGGGAACCAGACGTAGTGATAATAGAAGGCAAAGCCTCTGGCGTTCCTTTAACACAGGAACTACGAAACATAGGTATCCCTGTTCAAAACTTTACGCCCTCCAGAGGCAATGATAAGATAGCAAGAGTAAACGCTACCGCACCGTTGTTTGAATCGGGAATGGTTTGGCATCCTGATTCAAAATGGTCTCACGACGTTATTGAAGAATGTGCAGCATTCCCAGCAGGAGACCACGATGATTTAGTCGACTCAACAACTCAGGCTTTACTTCGATTTAGACAAGGTGGATTTATACGATTACCGTCTGATTATGAAGAAGAAGTTTTATATAGGAAGAAAATGAGTTACTATTGAATAATCAATAAAGGTTTTTACTATGGCGATAGAAGCACAACGATACATAAACAACGGTTCAGACCCACTAGAACAAGCACCTCCGATGCAAGAAGACATGCTTGTACAACTACCAGAAGAAATGGATATTCAAGGAGAAAGCACCGCAGAATTTGAAGTTTCAGCCGATGGTCAAGTAATTCCTATCATGCAAACAGAAGAAATTATAGCAACAGAACACAATGTTAACTTAGCTGATGTTTTAGAAGACAGCGAACTAAGATCAATTAGTTCAGAACTTACTGCCGCGTATGAAGAAGATAAATCTTCACGAGAAGAGTGGCTAACTACGTTTTCCGAAGGTTTAGATTTGCTTGGAATTAAGTCTGAAGCGCGAGACATGCCTTTCCCAGGAGCAAGCGGCGTAACTCACCCTATACTGAGCGAAGCTGCAACACAATTTCAAGCGCAAGCCTATAAAGAACTCCTACCTGCGGGTGGTCCAGTCAAAACTCAGACCGTAGGTGATGAAAACTCTGAATTATCGGCACAATCTAGACGTGTCAAAGAGTTTATGAACTACCAAATTACAGAAGTTATGCAAGAATATGATCCAGACATGGATAGTTTGCTATTTTACCTTCCTTTAGCGGGTTCTGCCTTTAAAAAAGTGTATTTTGACTCACTTTTGAACCGTGCGACGTCTAGTTTTATCAAAGCAGAAGATTTAGTAGTCAGTTATGACACAACAAACCTAGAAACTAGCCCAAGAATCACTCATGTTCTTAATATGACAGGAAATGACATTCGAAAAATGCAATTAAGCGGAGTTTACAGAGATATCGACATTGGTTCGGCTGGAACACCGGAATATGATCCCGCTGCTGATAAAATTGACGAATTACAAGGTTTACAGAAACCATCTACTGATTATACCGAGTATACTCTACTAGAAATGCACGTTAATCTTGAATTAACCGATATTGACGAATATGAATACGCAGTTCCGTATATTGTCACTATATTAGAAGATTCTAGTGAAATACTCGCTATAAGACGTAATTGGGAAGCTGGAGACGAATTATATAGTAAAAAAGAGTATTTTGTACACTATAAATTCCTCCCAGGACTCGGTTTCTACGGTTTCGGTTTAATACACATGATCGGTGGTTTAACTAAATCAGCGACTTCTATACTCCGACAATTGATTGATGCAGGAACACTAGCTAACCTACCAGCTGGATTTAAAGCACGCGGTATGAGAGTACAAGGTGAAGACGAACCACTACGTCCTGGAGAATTTAGAGATGTAGATGTTCCAGGAGGCGCTATCCGTGACGCTTTGATGCCACTACCGTATAAAGAACCTAGTTCTGTGCTAACTCAGTTACTCGGGTTACTAATAGACAGCGGTAGAAGATTTGCAAGCATAGCAGATATGCAAGTTGGAGATATCGGTAGTCAACAACTCCCAGTAGGGACAACGGTAGCTATGTTGGAAAGAGGCACTAAAGTAATGTCGGCTATCCATAAACGGTGTCATTTTGCCCAGAAAAAAGAATTCAGGTTACTGGCTAAAGTATTCGCTAGATCACTTCCCCCTACTTACCCGTATATGGTAGCTGGCGGGAATCAGGAAATAAAACAACAAGATTTTGATGATCGGATAGATGTTATACCTGTGAGTGATCCTAATATATTCAGTATGGCACAACGTGTCATGATTGCCCAACAAGAATTACAGATGGCGCAGGCAGCTCCTCAAATACATGACTTACGAGAAGCGTATAAACGTATGTACGAAGCACTAGAAGTTAAGAATATTGAGTTATTACTACCTGCTCCCGAAGAAGTATTACCCAAAGACCCAGTTACAGAACAACAAGCAGCAATGACAGGTCAACCTATTAAAGCATTTGTGTTTCAAAACCATGAAGCATATATCGCAGCACATTCAGCGTTTGTACAGAACCCTATGATGCAGGAAAATCAAAACGCTATACAGTTAGTACAAGCGAATATACAAGAACATCAGTCAATGTTGTATAAGATTCAAATAGAACAAGCGATGGGTCAACCGCTACCAGAAATGGAAAGTGGTCAAATGCCTCCAGAAATGATGAACCAGATAGCACTAGCAGCAGCGACAGCTACTCAAGAAGTTACAGGTCAAGCGCAAGCTCTAGTGAAAGCTCAAGAAAATGCTCAGATAGACCCTATTGTAGAAGTCAAAAAAGAAGAAATAGCTCAAAAAGCACAAAGCGATGCTTTACGAAGTGATGTAGAATTAGCTAAACTAGAATCACAAGAAGCAATAGCAGAAATGAAAATAGCTCAAAGTAGGGAACAAACTTTATTAAAAGCACAAAATGACGCAAACAAAACATATGGTCAGATATTGAAAGATGTAAGATCATCAGATACAGCAACTAAGGGTGATTGATATGTACAAGAAAACATTTAATTACGGCGGTAAAGTCGAAAAAAAGATGATGGGTGGTAAAGTTAAAAAAATGCGTGGCGGTGGTGAGTATAACTACGGTCATGGTGGTGATGTTACATATAAAAAAGAAAAATTAAGGAGACCTTAATGAAAGACACGACTAAGTATAAAGCAGTAAACGTTCCTGGACCAGATAGAATTAATTTGGCTAACCCTGTTACAACTAAAGAAGCGTTGTATAAGAAAGTTTTTGGAAAAGGTCAAAGCACAGTTCAAGGTGGTGGGGCAGCTACTAAAGGTTTAAAATACAACACGAGTTTTAGTGGCAAACGATAATGAGCGATTCACCAGATGCTTTTGTTTACAACGCCACATTAGATAGAATAATAGACGGCGACACACTAGACTGTGTGCTAGATTTAGGGTTTGATGTAAAACTACACAAACAACGAGTTAGGTTAGCAGGTATTGATACACCAGAATCCAGAACTAGGAACAAAGCTGAAAAAGTATTAGGACTACAGGCAAAAGAAAGACTCAAAGAACTTTGTTGCGGTACTTTTAAAATTAAATCGTTAGGTAAAGGTAAGTATGGTCGAATATTGGGTATTCCTTATACAGAAGATGGTGAAGATATTTGTCAAATGCTTATCAAAGAAAAACACGCAGTCGAATACTGGGGTGGAACAAAAACAGGCAGAATCATAGAAGATGGGACATGGGGTGAATAATTATGGCTAAAAAACCAGGATTGTGGGCAAATATCCACGCTAAAAGAAAACGCATAAAAGCAGGTAGCGGTGAAACTATGCGAGATAAAGGCGACAAAGGAGCACCAACTGCTGCACAGATGAAAGCAGCACAAGGTAAAAACCGTGGCGGAGAGTTTAGGGAAATACCTAAAGGTAATACAGGATTAGCTAAACTACCAGAAAAAGTTAGAAATAACATGGGATTTTTTGCTCATGGTGGTAAAGTTAGTATGCACAGAGGTTGCGGAGCAGTTATGTCAGATAGACGGAAAAAAACGAGGTACTCATGAGACTCTATTATAAAGACGGTGGCGCAATATCCAAAAAATTAGCCAAACATTCGGAACATCACAGTGCTAAACACATGAAGGCTATGAAAAAAGACATAAAAGGCGGTGATTCTTTTACGGAAGCGCATAAATCAGCTATGAAAAAAGTAGGGAAATAGTGGCTGAATTTAAAGGTAGAGAAGTCGCTCTCAATAAACCTCGTAGAATATCTAAGGGCAGTCCTGGACATGGCAAAAAAACACGTGAGGTTTTTGTCATGAAAGACGGCAAAGTGAAAAGGGTTACATTCGGTGACCCTAATCTTGGAGCTCATCCAGGAGATAAAAGTAGGAAAGCATCATACTGTGCTAGAAGCGCAGGTATGGGTAGTGACAAAACTAAAGCGAATTATTGGTCTCGCAGACAATGGAAGTGTTGAGATGGATCCAATATATTCAATAGAAAAAAGTTTAAAAGAAATCCGACAGAGAGTAGCTGATTTAACGGAAATACTAGCTACAGGGGGTGTTGCGGATTGGGAAGGGTATCAAAGGATTCTTGGCGAATTATCAGGTCTAAGTTCAGCCGAGAGAATAATATTAGACCTGCTAAACAAAGAGGAAAAACAAGATGACACAGGACGCTCAGTTAAAAACAGGTAAACCTATCCCAAAACACGTGAATAGGTTCAAAGATCTACCCCCTGAAATAAAAGAAAAAGAAATAGTTTTCACCCCAGAATCGATAGAAGAAGATGAAAGTCTTATAGAAAAACTACCTTCCCCGACAGGTTACAGAATTTTAATCCTCCCTTTCAGTCAAAAAGCTATAAGCAAAGGCGGGATAGCTCTCGCTGATTCTTATTTAGAAAAAGAACGGTTAGGAACTAATGTAGGGTATGTAGTGGGAATAGGACCAGACGCATATAAAGATCCCCAAAAATTTCCAAACGGTGCTTGGTGCCAAGAAAGAGATTGGATTATTTTCGGTAGATATGCAGGTGCACGAATTAAAATAGAAGGTGGCGACTTGCGCTTATTAAACGATGATGAAGTACTCGCTGTAATTGAAAAACCAGAAGACGTATTGTAATCACGCAACCTAGGAGAGTGACATGGCAGAAGCTATGCAACAAGAAGTAGAGTCGGAAGAAGTAGAGATAGAGATAGAAGGAACAGAAACACCAGAAATACAAATACAAGAACCAGAATCTAAAGAAGAAACAAAACCAGCTGAAAAATCAGAAGATGAAGAGATCGCCGAATACAGTGAATCAGTTAAAAAACGAATAAACAAACTAACATTTAAAGTCCGAGAAGCAGAAAGAAGGGAAAAAGCAGCCATAGAATATGCACAAAATGTTCAACAAGAATTAACAAAAACAAATGCAACCCTTTCAATCAAAGATGAAAACCTATATGATGAATATAGTGCAAGAGTCAAAAGTCAGTTAGGATCTGCAGAAGACCGATATAAAAAAGCACATGATGTCGGCGATACAGATGCTATGCTGGAGTCTCAAAAAGACGTTGCGAAACTTGCTGTAGAATTAGAAAGTTTAGATCGGGTGAAACCTACACGTGTTTCACAGGCGAAAGAAAACGAAGTTGAAGTGGCGTCAAACCCAATTCAACAACGTGCTTCTTCACAGCCAGCTACTCCAGATCCTCAAGCTCAAAAGTGGGCTTCAGATAACGACTGGTTTGGTTCTGATCTAGCAATGACTACAAGTGCTTTTGCGTTTCATAAGCAACTTGTAGAACAAGAGGGCTTTGATCCATCTTCTGGTGATTACTACCGAGAGATTGATAAAAGAATGATTGAGTCCTTTCCTACTAAACTAGGAAAAGTGTCTCAAAACGTCCAAGAAAATGTTGCAGGTTCTAGCAGAGGTGCAAGAAGATCAACATCTAAAGGACGCACGGTCAAGTTAACAGCTAGTCAAGTTGCAATAGCAAAAAAACTAGGTGTTCCACTTGAAGAATATGCAAAACACGTAAAAGTGTAGGAGAATAAAATGTCAGTTGATTCTAAAAAAGATGTGGCACAATCGGATCGAACTCCACGATCTGCAAATAACCGAGATGTTAAAGCTCGTCCCAAACCATGGCAACCACCGTCCTTACTGGACGCACCTAATCCTCCCGAAGGATATGTTTACAGATGGTTACGAGAAGCAATGGTCGGAGTAGATGACAAAGCGAATATGTCAAAACGTATTCGTGAAGGTTGGGAACCTGTGAGAGCAGAAGACCACCCTGAGTTTGAAGCACCAACTGTTGAAGATGGTAAGTTTGTAGGTGTAATCGGAGTTGGTGGATTAATATTAGCTAAGATGCCAGTCGAGACCGTCGAACAGCGACGTGCGTATTACCAAAAAATGTCTTCAGACCAAATGGAGGCTGTCGATTCAAATCTTATGCGAGAAAGTAATCCTCTTATGCCTATTAGTAACCCTACTAGGAAAAGCAAGGTAACTTTCGGAAGTGGAGGTTCCTAAAAATGTTTTTAGGAATCATTGTTTAATTTAATGATAATAGGTAAATCTAATGGCAAATACAAATAGCCCAAACGGTTTTACTCCTGCTTATCATATGTCTGGTGGGACAATTAGACCCTCTGAGTTCGCAATCGCAAGTGGAACTAACGCATCAATCTTTACAGGTGATGTT
>TARA_R110000850_G_scaffold233967_1_pt1 | contig 32623 bp, 48 predicted proteins | sample TARA_R110000850 | Tara Oceans TARA_R110000850 (sample SAMEA4397586) | marine metagenome | biome: Polar Biome; feature: [SRF] surface water layer (ENVO:00010504); material: water (ENVO:00002006), including particulate matter (ENVO:01000060) such as... | depth 5 m | reverse complement strand
CCCCCCCATGTTCCAATATAAACTCATGTGGCCTCCGGCCCTTATGGATCAATCATGGTCCTCAATCATTTACATTGGAGTATCCCTATGCCTCTCATCCCTCGCTCGCTCTCCGTTACATCCGCTCGTGTACTCAACTCTGTCGCTGCTACAGCCGACGCAGTCACATCAGTCGCCGAGACCGCAGCCAACTACGCCTCTGCTATGGAGGCTCACTCTGCCCACTACGCAGCCACCACTCGCACTGAACTCAACCTCTCCACCGAGGAGTTCGGCCTTATCGCCAAGGATCGTGCTCGTGCTCGCATTACTCGTGCTCGCCTCGCGTTGAACGATGAGCTGTCTGACCCAGCCTTCGCTGATATCTTCAACTCCATCAAGTTCGACGATGAACGCCCTGAACTGCGCGTAGCTGCCGAGTAGCACCTAACAACTCCCTGCACCCACAACGGGTGTGGGGAACCCCTCATTACACCGCTTGATAGAGGATAGAGACCACTTCTACCTGAACACTACAACACTACTGTGGTGGTAGAGCTCCGCTCCTACTGGATACTAACTCAGCTCAAGGAACTACATCATGGCAATCGTATTCCCACCAAAGAACAGCACTACAGGTAGACAAGCCTTCTTGGGCAGCATCGAAGCTGCAAACGAGCAGGACTATCTCAAACGCAAAGAGCACATCTACAGCTGCAAGCATCCTATCATGAAGGCATGCGCAGAGCTTCTCATGGAGCTCGATGCAGCTGTGCATGGCGACGATGTGGATCATGTCCAACACCTGTTCATGGTCAGCGTAAATCATGCCACATTCAAGGCTGTACGCAAGTATCGCCAAGACATCATGGACCAACGTCCAGATGATCTGGCTGATACGGACTTCACCCCAATCTCCGGATTCGAATGAATCAAATGTCCTGAAAGGAGCCAAAACATGAAGCTGCTCGAAGAAGCGTCTGAAAACGCAATCAAGGTCGTTGCTTACAACAAAGCATACTATGCTCAGCTTATGACAATCGACGTCAAAACAAGGCGCATTTGCTCTAGATTCATGTCCTGTCGAGACATGGAGCCGGAGGAGAGAGAACTGCTCGCAGAGGAGCTTCTCACCCTTCAAAAAGCGCGCAGCAAGGTTGTGAAGGACATCTTCAAACTCAACCTCATCGAATGAATCACGAGCTCCGCTCGTTATGGATTGCCAATCATGGCGTCTGTAACGAACGGAGCTCTTCTATGTTTACCAAAGTCCTCGTACGCATCATGCCTGTCGCAGCCACCATTGGCTACATCGCTGCAATGGTCTTCTTGGCCATTGCCTTGGTCATGTCCCCAGACGTCGAGAAAGATCTCATAACGGCCTCTTTCTCGTGTCTCCTGCTCTCCACAATCCTCATCGTAGGTGCTCTTTCTCTAAAAGATTGAGTGCCTCAGTCGGGCTTGAGCCCGACATCCCCTCACTTTACATTTTTCTCATTCCTCGAAAGGAACAAAACGTGAACCTATTGTCTCAACTCGACGATTCCCTCGCTTCTCTGGATGAGCTCGAACTCTTCCTAGATCCAACAGAGGTGATCCAAGAGATCTACTATGAACCGGCTCCGTCCAAAATCTCTGATGATGGTCTCGTTGATCAGCTCGCTGCTTACATCTGCAACGCACGGCGCTTCGACCTGAATCAAAGTGAGAACAAATAAAGAACACTCATAGCGTGTAATTTACTTGATTAGGCAACTATTGGCCTTCTATAGGATCGCCTTAGCAAGCAACTTACTTACCTCGGAGTGAACTAACACCACAAACTGCTCTATGTAGTTTTCTTTGAGACCGGCTCGGATCGGTCTCCTACCTTCACCCTATAACTCGTTGAAACCAACGGACTCCATCCGTTTTGGGACCAAGCATGGTGCTTGCGTCTCGCTAAACCCAAACCCAATCAAAGGACTAAAACCATGGCAATCTTCGGCAACTCCACAGCACTCGCAAACACAACTCCAATGAACGGTCGGGCCAAGAAGCCTGCTGCCAAGTTCTGGCTGAACTTCGGCTATCGCACAGCGGATCCAGAGACCAATGAGCCTGTCTTCATCGGCATGCCAATGGGCATTCCACTCGATACGCAGGAGAAGCGCAGCGCCGGCGCATCCATGCTGATGCAGGCCAAGAACGCGTTCCTCGACAAGGTGCTCTCCGACTGTGAGTCCATGACTCCCGGTCAGGAACTGTATCTGGAAGTCGACGGTGGCTACTGCCTTCAACTGCGCCGCGTAGCAGAGCGTGAAGAGGCCACCGCAGACAACAACGGCTTCATCGCTGCGATGGGCTCGCTCGGTGGCTTCAAAGCTGCCTAACCCTAAAACTGCCGATCTCCTACGGGAGGTCGGCCCCAAAGTTCTCGTTGGATAGTCCCGAGATATGATTACGGCCTCCGGCCGTTCTGGGTTGAACCTGTAGATACCCTGAATCTCAGTACCTCACAGCAAAGAAGTCTCGAGAAGTTCTCTTGGGACTTCTCCCTGAATGGTGCTCGATCCAATCCACTCAGGATTTGTCCTGAACACACCCTGCATACAAACTGGAGAAATTCTCATGCTCGACATCAGCACATATGACACAGGCGCCACTGTGGACTCTCCAATCGGAGCCTCACAACTGGAGCTGGAACAGCTCTACTCCAAATACCAGCTCATGCCTGCCATCAAGCAAGAGTTCATCAACGAGGGCTTTGTGCCTCAGATGGAAGAGCTTGGTATTCCCGGTGACTTTGGTCTTGGATTGCTCTGCATGCTCTACCTGCACAAGCGCGTCGAACCAGGATCATTGATCGGGATGCTCTTGCACCACTTCAGCGATGAATCTAACCCGGCACAAGCATGCGCAAACATGATCATGCGTGCGTGTGAAGTGGACCTGTGCAACTTCGATCCACTGGCCAACCAAGTCATCGTGATCTACCAAATCACAGAGGATGTGCAGGCCAAGATCGACCAATTCCAGTACCCGCTGCCAATGATCGAGCAGCCTTCGCCGGTCACCAACAACAAGCAGACAGGCTACCGCACGATCCGCAAATCCATCCTGCTCAAGAAGAACCACCACGATGACGATGTGTGTCTCGACCACATCAACAGGATGAACCGGCAGCCTTTGTCGGTGAATCCTTCTGTTGTGGCCTTTGTCCAGAACTCCTGGGCAGATCTCGACCACAAGAAAACAGGCGAGACAGACGAGGAGTTTGCTGCCCGCAAGCGCGCCTTTGAGAAGTACGACATCGCATCACGCGATGTCCTCGAAGCACTCATGACGCAAGAAGACCCAACCTTCTACCTCACCCATGCCTACGACAAGCGTGGCCGCACGTATGCCCAAGGGTATCACGTTTCATACCAAGGGAATGATTGGAACAAAGCATGTGTCCAGTTTGGTAGAGCAGAAGCACTCAGCGAATATCTCAACAACACCAGTACGGACAAATTCCTGCTGGAATAAAATCCCTCTGGAAGGCCTACCAAAACCGTGCCTATCATAGGGGATCAACCCCATGAAAGGTAAAAACAAAATGTCCAATCGTCTAATCGCTATCGCCCTGCTGACTGCTCTTATACTGTTCGGCACACGAGATACTGCAAATCTTAACGGCAGTCTTGAAGAGTATGTAGGCGCTTTTATCGGAGCCTTGCTTGTATCTTGGATAATTGTAGCGGCATTCGAGAAGATCTTTAAGTTCTTCAACCCCTCTTCATAGCAGTAGCAGGTCCCTTTGGGGAGCTACTGGTTGTCACCCCACACCCAAGGAGACGTATCATGCAGACTTTCACACCTATTGAATACCTCAAGATCGACGTAGCATCCCACTTTGGTCACGACAAAGAGACGTGGGACTTCCGCATCCAGTGGTTCAACAACAACGAGCACATGTTGCTCGAAATGCTCGAAGACATCTCCGTCGGTGTCCACGCTGCAGACGGGCACCCGGTCCTGAAGAAGGCAGAAGCCCCTGCCCTGCTCTTCGCAGCCATGCTGGGCTATGAGCAAGCACTCGAGGGCAAGCCCATTGCTCACCCCATCTCGCTCGATGCCACTGCGTCAGGCGCCCAGATTCTGGCTGTCCTGATCGGCTGCGAAAAGTCTGCAAGCCTCTGCAACGTGATCGACACAGGTGACCGGGAAGACCTCTACACGAATGTCTACAACATCGTGCGGGACATCCTCTCCAGCGGAGACTTCTCCCTACAGCCTGGCGACGAAGTCTACATCGAAGGTACCGGCATCACCCGCGGTGATTGTAAGCAAGCCATCATGACCTCACTCTACGGATCCAAGGCAAAGCCGATCGAGATCTTCGGTGAGGGTGTCCAGCTGCAGGCATTCTACCATGCCATGGAGACATCAGCACCGGGCATCTGGGAGCTCAACAAAGCTCTCCTCGGTCTGTGGCAGCCAGACGCCTACAGCAACGACTGGGTGCTGCCTGACAACTTCCACGTCAAGGTCAAGGTGATGGACAAAGTCGAACAGACTGTCCAGTTCTTCAACTCACCTGTCACTGTCACCACGACGGTGAACCAACCCACAGAAGATGGCCTGTCCATCCCAGCAAACGTAACCCACTCCATTGATGGGCTCGTGGTTCGGGAAATGGGCCGTCGCTGTGGCTACGATCAAGAGAAGGTGAACCACCTCACTCACCTGCTGTCCTCCGGCGCCTACTGGGTGACCACGAAGACACGTCAGCAAGACTACCTGCTGTCTACCCTCATCGAGCATTACGATCGCACAGGCTTCTTGTCTGCGCGTGTGCTGGACCTCATCGACGAAGAGAATATCTCTTGGTTCAAAGGTGCAGCTCGTGACGCTCTCGAGGACTTGGTTGTAAGCCTGCCCCTGAAGCGCTTCGACGTGCTCTCAGTGCATGACTGCTTCCGCTGCCACCCCAACTACGGCAACGACCTGCGCAGGCAGTACAACCGCATCTTGTTCGACATCGCCAACTCCACTCTGCTGGAGGACATTGCCGGCCAGATCACCGGTGAGAAGCTGACCGTGCAGAAGCTCGGTGACTTCGCTCAGGACATCCTCACTGCCAACTACGCTTTGAGCTAAACAACGCCCTCTCCCCTCACGGGGAGGGGGCTCTTTTTTTATCAGAGCCACGGCATAAGAACAGATAGTCTCTCATAGCCTCTTAGAGGATCTGCAGACCCTCGGGAGGGGATGCGAGAGAGACTCGATGATACTCAGATTCCTCAAATTGTCCACACATGACCCCACGTCCGTTCGCTTATCGGGCACGAGATCTTGTTTTTTCGGTCGGTCGCTTAGGCCGTAACACGAACCCAGGAGGCAACGATGCACACATACAAAACCGCTGTCGTGATACCGCCCAGTGCCGGATACCCCATGAGCAAACCGATAGTCGCCACACACGCAGCAGCAAACCGCGCTCAAGCAGAGCGGATTGCGCGCGAAGAAGTGTGCAGCGACACGGGGTTCCTCTTCCGCAACATCAACGACCTCATCGTGCTGATGTGCGTGCGGCTGAACAAGCCCACCCGAGCGCAAATCCTCAACGAAATTCAAGGAGCCGCGTGATGACCAGACCTAACATCAATGACTATGATCTTGAGCTCGTAAGCAAAGTGCTGGCCAAGACAAACCCTGGCCGCGTGTCATCTCAGCACATAGTAGACCGCATCCAAACCATGTGGCCTTTCTCCAACATAGCTACCGGCGGGTGGGTTGCTTACGCCGAGAGCCCAGACACCAACAACAACGTCAGGGTCGCGCTAACGCCGTACACCCAAGCAAAGTTCCTGGAGAAGCTTGATGGATGACCCAATCCTACTCAGCCTCGTCGCTATCGGCGTGGCATTGGTATTGGTGATCAAGCTGATCAGCATAGCCGTTCAACTCATGAAGCATAAGGACAGTACTGATGAATAAGCTCTTGTATTTTTTGTGGACTCTTTGTTGGTCCTCAATACTGTTCACAGGTATGCTACTCTGCGGAGTTTTCGGAGTATCAGCTGTACTTTCTTTCATTGCTTTTGAGCCGATTTTCCCGAAAGAGCCGGTATTTTACCGCATCATTCTTGCCTTGGCAGTGGCGATTGGCATCTTTTTTACCTCAGATGAAAGAGGTGGCCGAAAATACTGGAAGGACAGAGAGTGACCGTACTCAACGACACCAACCGAGGCCGTGTATCCAAGATCGTTGAAACTCTGTCTCTCATCCAGAAGTCTGCCACATCCAACAACGCCACCGGAGACGAAATGTGGGAGCTGCTTGGTCCGTGTGTGCCCGTCATCGAAGAGATGCTTCAGGGCACTGCCTCCGGCACAGCAGAACCAAAGACAGAAGCGGCTGCAACTCACGTACCGGATAGTCAAAAGAATGCGCGCTGGTTTGACATCATGACAATGGCTCAAGAAGCTCCCCTTGATGAGCTGACTCGCGCCATGGCTGTCTATCTCAACCGCATTGACGAACATCTCGCCAAATAAAGGAAAGTTTCGTGACACAAGAACATGACGCAGAGACGGTGAAGCGGGTGGCTATGGCTATTGCCCAAAATGGCTTCGGCCGACCCTGGGATGATTTCCTGCCCGTCAATGCACAAGACACTGATCATAGTGACTTGATGGAATACGCCCGTGCCGCCATATCCGCCATGCCAGCGCGTAAGGTGAGCGCAGACACAGTGCGCCTTGACGCCATAGCCGCAAATTATTGGGACTTGCGCTGCATTCCTGTTCCGACTGGCCAAGGTGATGCCGACGTGGACTGGGAAATCGTAGAGCACCACGAAGGGAAAAAGGGCGATGTGGTTATAGCGCAAGCATATGGTGATGATCCGAGGGTCGCCATTGACCGCGCCATAGCAGGTGACAAGCCATGACCACACCAGACCTTAAAGCACTGTCAGACGCGGCAACGCAGGGGAAGTGGGAGTGGGCCCATTTCGGCTCAGTTAAGTCGCTAAGGTCAGCAGGTAACACTTTGGCGCATTTCTTTATTGGAAAGGAAAAGAATGCAAAAGAAGATACCGCCTACATCGTCGCCCTAATCAACATGCACCGCGCAGGCCAGCTATTCACCGCCGCCGATGTAGAGGCCGCTGTACGCAAGGAGCGTGAAGCGTGTGCGATGATTGCCGACAGCATCATGGTTGATATGATGAACTCTGCTTTAACTGGATTGCCGGAACAGGCAAGGCTGCGTGAAAGCATGGCAAACACCGCAGAGAAAATCCGAATACAAATCCGCGCCCGCAAAACACAGGAGGGCGAGACATAAGCGAGGCACCTAAGACGATATGGGCGCAAAAAGAGTACAATACAGATGACTGGGACGCAGGTACGTTCTGCACTGTAAACGATGGCGGTGTACAATACACCCTCACCTCGTCCGTAGCAGCGCGACTAAAGGCTGCGGATGAATTGGCGGCGGAAGTTGAAAAACTCGCTACTCACAAGAAAAATGGCGGCCCTTATAATCCAAGGTACCCCAGTGCTTTTGTAGCCCTCACCGCCTACCGCGCCACCAAAGAAATCCCCGAAGCCGTTATTCCTTCCTTGGGTCACGACTCCGGAAAAAGTACCCTCTAATCCCGGCCACTGGGGACCAGTGGCAACCTACGGCCGACAGGGGCACGCCCTCGGGCCAAAATGTAAGAAAGGCCTAATTTTTTCCTAAGTTACCTTTCGACTGCGCTTGCCTGTTCAGCTCGAAAACCTCAACTCACCCGCCCCCTGCGTCTTGTACGTCAGGGGGCTTTTTTATTCATGGAGATCTGTATGGACGGATATGATCCCCGACTGGTCTTTGAAGATCGCAAAGAAGACACAGCAATGTGGCGTGACGAAGGTCTGCTCTGTTGTCAGGTCGCAGAAGGAGACTACTGATGCCCTCTCTGAACCAATACCAAACCGCGGCCCAGGCTGCATACGCAAAAGGCGAATTCATCGTCAACGGCGATGTGTTCAAAGACGTAGGCGACACGCTCTACACCGCTCTTATGATCGAACTCGCTACGTCCGAAGACTGTGACAGTCGGGATGAAGCTGTGCGCCGGGTGTCTCGCATGATCTCTGATCTCTACGTCGTGCATGCAGCACTGCTGCAGAACGAGATGCTTGCCGCTGAATAGTCGCCAGCATCTCTGCTTTTTTCGAAAATCCTCCTAAACCTCGTAAAGGATCATTGGTATGACCCAATTCAAACTGACGCCTACCGAAACCCGTCAGGGTATCATGGACTGCATGGAAGCAAGACTTGTGCCCTTTGTGCAGTCCAGCCCCGGCTTGGGCAAATCATCCATCGTACGCCAGATTGCAAAAGACTACGATTTCGAGCTGATCGACGTTCGTCTGAGCCAGTGCGCGCCGGAAGATCTCATGGGTCTGCCGATGCGCCGGGGCGAAGGTGACCAAGCTCGCGCGTTCTTTGCACCTTTCGAAACCTTCCCCCTCGCCGGCCAGCCACTGCCTCCGGGCAAGCGCGGCTGGATCTTGTTCCTTGACGAGTTCAACTCGGCATCCAAGAGCGTGCAGGCAGCGGCATATAAGCCCGTCCTCGATCACATGGTAGGCCAGGCCCACTTGCATGAAGACTGCTTCATTGTGGCCGCAGGCAACCTGTCCACAGACCGGGCTATCGTGACCCAAATGGGCACAGCAATGCAGTCCCGCGTGGTTCACATCGAAATGGTGGTCGATCACAAAGAAACCTTGAAATACGCTTTCCGGAAAAACTGGGATCACCGCATTCTGGGCTTTCTGGAATTCCAGCCCGGCAAGCTCCACCACTTCAATCCTGACCATCAGGACCGGACGTTTGCCTGCCCACGTACCTGGGAGTTCGCTTCCCTGCTGTGCAAAGACAAGCCTCTGGAAAAGGTGAGTTTGCCTTTGCTGGCCGGCACCTTGTCTGACGGTGTTGCGGTCGAGCTGCACTCCTTCATGAAAGAGTACAGCAACCTGCCGACATACCGGAAGATCTGTGAAGAGGCTGACACACTGGCAGTGCCTCACAGCGCTTCTACCTGCTATGCGTTGGTCACATCAATGATGTCCCAGTTCACAGAGCAAAGCTTCTCACAAGCAGTTCGCTTTGTGCGCCGGCTGAGCCCTGAGTTCCAGGTCGTCTACTTCCGCGGCGTCGTGGCACAGCATCCCAAGATGCGGACCAACCCAGACTATGTTCGCAACATCACCCACTTGGTGAAGTTCCTGAACGAAGACGAAACCGCGCAAGCGGCATAAGCTTCCCGAGCGATCGGGAACAGAGGTGGATTATGTTTCACCCGTCTGAACGAACCACGCAAATCGTAGAAAGAGGCGGGACCGAGTGCAGGTGGCCCAGTGTGAGACTGGTGCGGACGCACAGGCAAGGATGCAAAACCAACGTCACTACAAGTGTTTAGGCGACCTGAGCAAGTCATTAAACTGCTCGCTTTAGGCTGTATTAAGATGCGGTAGGGAACTGTGAACTCGGAGTGAGCTCTTGATCGGGGCCATGAGGGTTGCAATGGGGCGCGGGGACTCTGTCTCTAGTGCGCATAACGGCAGTTTGAGCCGTAGCCTCATGCTTATCCCGCCATCCGTGGAGGATGGAGATAGCTCAATGTGAGCCCGCATCTTCATGCAGCTTGAGCTTTGTTGCCCAAATCCCGATCTGGTTAAGACAACAAGGCAATAGTCCGGTGGCTACCTTTGCCCGCAAGGGTGCAGTACCCAATCTGCTTAATTGCTCGACGACGGAACGCAGTCGGCAAACCCGGCAAGGGAGGTGGAAAGCCTCTCACCCAATTTCACAACATGAACCAAGGAGATAGTCATGAGCGTCACAGCTGGACTTCCATACGACGACGTCATTCCGCCTTCTGAGGCCGAGCTCGATGTCATGCTTGCACGCGTCAAAGGCCGTGTGTTCCTCTACCCCGGCGCCGGTTTCCTTGGTTCCTTGTTGTGTGACCACCGCTACATCTGGGACGAGACCTGCCGCACTGCATGGTGCAACGGTCAGACCATCGGCTGGAACCCCAAGTTCTTCTTTTGGCTTACGCCTGAAGAGCGCATCACTGTGCTTGTCCACGAGCTGTGGCACACAGGCTACTTCCACCATGATCCGCCGCGTTTCGTTGGCAAATGTCCTGACTACCTGAATAAGGCCATGGACTATGTGATCAACAACCGCATGAAGAAAGACGGCTTCATCTTTGGCCCCAAGCTCATGAGCCTTCAGCCCTGCTTGGATCCGATCTACGATGACATGCACACAGAAGCTGTCTACGAAGCTCTCAATCCCCCTCCCTTAGGCAAGCCCATGTCGTCGCCAAGCAATGACCCCAATGGGGGCAGCCAGCCTGGAAATGACGCTGCAGATGGCCAGGGAACCAACAAGGATCCAAACAATCCTCTGGGGGATGATGTGCGACCGGGTGCCATGACAAATGACGAGGCGATCTCCAAGATCGTGAAAGCCGCCCAAGCCTCGCGCATGGCACGAGAGGCCGGGGTTGTTCCAGGAGAGACCGAGCTCATCATTGATGAGTTCCTGAATCCCATCCTGCCCTGGGAAGTCCTCCTTGCCCGGTACTTCACTGAGCTGTCCAAAGATGACTACTCCTGGAAACGTCCTTCTCGGCGCTATCAGGACGACTACCTTCCGTCTCTCGATGGCGACAACGGCCTTGATCACCTGATCTACTATCTCGACATCTCGGGATCTGTGTCCGATGCCGACATCCTGCGGTTCAACTCGGAGGTCAAACACATCCACGAGACATTCGCACCCAAGCGACTGACTCTGGTGACTTTCGACACTCGGCTGCAAGATTTCTATGAATTCACTGATGACATGCCCTTTGACAAGATCGTGGTTCACGGTCGTGGGGGCACATCGTTGGTAGAAGTGGAGGAGCACATCCGTAAACATCGTCCGAGTGCAGCCGTGATCTTCTCAGACCTCGGCTGCAATCCAATGCAGAAGGATCCCGGCGCACCCATTCTCTGGGTTGTGGTCGGAGCTCCTCAAGCAAGTGTCCCTTTTGGTCAGATGATCCACATCAAGAACGAAAACAGGTGACAGCATCAGCCCTCTTTACCGGGGGCTGATTCAACCCATTCTCCGGAGAAAATCCATGACACGTCCTGTCAATTCCCACCTTCGTGGGAACAAGAATCTTTGCTGTGCTCAGGTCTCAGAGCGCCGCGGTGGCCACAGCTGCAAAAACTCTGCTGAGCGTGGCAGCAAGTTCTGCGCAATCCACGGGAAAGTCCACCGCGTTCAGCTTGTATTCTCCCCGCAGAACCTGGTCGAGGGAGACTTTCACATCAAGCTGGACCACTACCCTTCCCGCAAGAAACCTGCCTATGTCGGGCGCACGTTTTCCAGCAAAGCCCAGGCCTACAGCTACATGATGGCTCACTGGTCAAAGCTCATGGCAGCGTGCCGTCCCAACGAGCGTGTTGCCTCCTTGGCAGCCGTATCGGCAGCATGACCGGCCTTGCTCCTGTGCCGCTCCCTGTCCAGTACAACGACCTTTCTTCTCAAGAACGTCGGCTGGTTAGAGAGCGCTATGTGCGCAAGCAGTCGGGGCTATGTTCCGGCTGCGACGAGCCTCTCGATGGGCCGCCGCACATTTCTGTCGCAAACGCCCACATAGACTGGAGCCTCTTTCCCAAGAACTTCCAGGACCATCCCGTCCACCTTCACCATGATCACACCACCGGTCTCACCATTGGTGCGGTTCATGCCCGCTGTAACGCTTTTCTTTGGCAATACTTCGGTGAATAATTCAAGGAACCAAACACATGACCATCGTCAATGGCACAGCACTGCTGTCCAAACTCCCCATCAAAGAAATGTTCGCATCAAAGCAGCGCGAGCACGGCGTATCGTTTGGCTTGGCTGAAGCCGGCTATGACATCCGCATCAAACAAGACATCCGTTTTCGGCCCAACGGCGGCAACATCCTGACCTACCTCAATGGCGAGCAAATGGGCGCCACCCGTTTCGTCATCGCTTCTGCGATTGAGGAATTCACCATGCCCGAAGATCTCGTCGGCGTGGTTCACGACAAAAGCACATGGGCACGCAAAGGCCTGTCCGTGTTTAACACCGTGATCGAGCCCGGATTCCGGGGCGGGCTTACGTTGGAGCTCGTATACCACGGCAATGCGCCGCTACACATTCCCGCTGGAGCCGGAATTGCTCAAGTCTTATTCTCCAAGATTGAAAATACAGCTGCCTACAACGGCAAATATCAGAACCAATCCTCTGACCCCGTGTCAGCGATCTTCGAAGGATGAGTGCCGCTGCCCCGGATTGGGAAGGCTTTGGTCGCGCCATCATGGAAGAGTGGCAAGAACACGGCGACATCGAAGCATCTGAGAAATTTGATCTCGCTGTTCGCTACAAGATCCTCGTACCAGTCCCAGGTGGCTTTGACCCCGAGACTCACGTCGACAACTATGGCGGAGCTGAACCAGGAGAACCCTGGTATCAACTCGCCTGACAGAACGCTCCGACTAACCACCGGATAGGGGAGAGTTGTGCCTCCTCGAAGAAGGGCTAGGTTCGCCCAAATAGAGCGCACTCCTGACCACGGAAGTGGATACGCCGACGTGCCGGCGGTTAAGCAGTTGCGTCCTGGCCTACGGGCAGGAGCGTGCAGCCGACCCCGTTCACATCATTGGAGTTCTTTATGACTCATGACCAAAGAAAAGCAGCTGCTATTGCAGCTATTCGTAGCCTTCATGGCGATACCTCTGTCGACATGACCACTACCCTTGAATCCGTCACTGAAGTTGCAGAACTCTGTGACGAACTTATCCAAACTATGGAAGAGGAGCTTAACCTTTGAACATGCACGTTCACATCCGAGACGGAGTTTACTCCCTTCTCGACCAACCTCAGATGCAGGTCGAGGTCATCCTCGCCTCAGAAGGACCAAACCAACGGCCAATCTACACGATCCGAATGCGCTATCCTCGCATCATCCACGGCGAGATCATGACGCACCGTGTCTTCTCTCGCAATGCCCGCAGCTCTCGTGCTGTGCCAGTCAAGACCATGCTGCTGGAGACCACAACAATGCCGTTCATCCCCTGGCACTGGGGAGCCAACCAGAAGGGTATGCAGGCGTCCGAGGAGTGTAAGGTACCCGTGAGCGTGGACCGCGAATACGATGGATCCATCATGGAGTACACACGAGAAGAGGCGTGGCTCGAAGCGCGCGATCGCTCTGTAGAAGTCGTGCGCGGTATGATGGACGCAGGCTACCACAAGCAGATTCCCAACCGGTTGCTGGAGCCCTTCTCATGGATCGACACGCTAATCACCAGCACCGAGTGGGACAACTTCCTGTGGCTGCGTGATCACAAGGATGCTGAACCACATCTGCAGGATCTTGCACGTCTGGTGAAAGTGGCCATCGAGAGCGCTGATATCCAACAACTTCAGCTTGATCAGTGGCACCAGCCTTACGTGACCACAGATGATCGTGATTATGCCATCGACTGGTTCAGGTACTCCAAGGATTTCACGAATGATGTGAACCAATGGCTCAACAAGATCTCCGCAGCCCGCTGCGCACGGATCTCCTACAAACCTTTTGATGGTGATGCCTCATATGAGAAAGAGCTCGAGCGTTACAACATGCTCGTCAGCTCTGATCGTGTGCATGCCTCTCCCACCGAGCATCAGGCAACGCCTGATACACGAGTCTACGTCCAGCGAGCAATCGGTGACAGCGAAACCGACGAGGCTCACAGCTTCGAAGCTGATTGGGAGTGGGAAAATCCCCATCTCCACGGCAACTTTGAGGGGTATATACAAGCCCGCAAGCTGATCCCGAACGAGTGCTACAAGGGGTAAATTCCCCTCTGTGTTTTGTGGGAGCATGGCAGATTTCTTCTTGCTATGCTCCCACGCATACACACCACACCACAGCAAACCTTGAGGAATACCCCAGTGGCAGACACCGCAGAACCAATTGATCCCATCACAGCAGCAGCAACCACTCTGGAAACAGTGCGGTTCGAGTACGAAAAAGTCGCAGAGCAGCCACAACCTGCAGATCTGCAAGATCGTATTGCTTGGACTGCTGCGCGTGCCCGTCTCGGCATTGAACTCAACAAAGCTGACGCTGATTTTGCCCGCGTCGTTGACGCTGAGCGCAACAAGGCAATGGGCTACTAACCAGACACCTGCTTTCGTAAGAGATCCTCGTCTCTGGTCTCCGGAAGCAGTTTCGCCCAGCCGGCGGTGGCGTCAAACACCGGCATGAAGAGGGTACCCGGTTTCATATTCGCCGGCTCCTTGCACACTGGCCAGATTTCTCCGGATTTCCGCTTTTGTGTTGTACCTGATCTTCTATAAGCCGCTGCCTTCCTCCTTACAGGAACGCAGCGGCTTTTCTTATTTCCCCTCTAAGTGTTAGATTCGTGTTAAATATGTGTTACGGCTTCCTTTTTGGGATCTAAGCCTCTGTTCTTGTTTGTTTAAAGCTGCTCACGTTGGCGCGATAGCACGATAAAACAGGCGCGATAGCACGTTATATCGGGCGTGATAGCACGAAAGATTGACATTTAGGCGCGATAGCACGAATGTTCCCGCATGTCAGATGAATCGCCTATACCGAGTCGCCCGCCCTTGCTGCCTGACCGGCGACAACAAGGCGATTTCTTCATCTGTGACATCTTCGATGCAACTCCCAAAGCCGACATGGCTTCCATGCAGCATCCCATATTTTCCATATCGACCCAACCAGACCACGACATACGTAGGTATGAGAGTGGTGACACCTTCGTAGAGATCACGCCTTCAGTAAAAGGCCTGGCCACCGTCCATGACAGAGACGTGCTCATATACTGCATCTCTCAGTGTATGGCGGCCATCAATGACGGCAAGCCGGTGAGCAAAACGCTCCGATTCAAAGCATTCGACATGCTTACCTCAGCCAACAGAGGCACTCACGGCCGCAGCTACGAGCGTCTGAAAGATGCTTTGGAAAGACTCCGCGGCACTTCAATTACCACCAACATCATCACTGGGGGCAAGGAAGTTTTCGAAGTCTTCGGACTCATCGAGCGTGCTTCGATAGTCCGGGAGACTCGTGAAGGTCGGATGCAGGAGATTGAGATAACCCTCTCCGATTGGGTCTTCAACGCAATTGAATCCTGTGAAGTCCTCACCCTCCACAGAGATTACTTCCGTCTTCGTAAGCCTCTCGAAAGACGCATCTACGAGATCGCACGCAAGCATTGCGGTCAGAAGAACGACTGGAAGATCTCCCTCGGCAAGCTCCAGCTAAAGTGCGGATCCAAATGCACACCGGGCAGGTTCCGCCGTATGGTTCTGGACATCGTCAAAGAAGACATAGCCCACTCCCATCTGCCCGACTACGAAGTGAGGCTCACCGGCGACATGGTGACCTTCTTCAACAAGGGCACAGTCATACAGGCACCTGAGCCAACGACCTCGGTGCCTCCACTGCGTTCCCACACTCTCGAGGATGCCCGTCAGTGCGCTCCAGGGTGGGACGTCCACTATCTCGAGTCCGAGTGGCGGGCCTGGATTGTGGAACCCCCCAAAGACGCTGACAAAGCGTTTCTGGGGTTTTGTCGAAAATGGTTTGACCGCAGGGGTAGACCCTGACGGCATATGAAAGATCCCCCAAATGAACAAACACTTCTCAGATATGTTTGACCCAGAAGTCAGTACAAAAACAGGACCAAGCTCCAAAGTCGATGTCGACGTCATCCTCGAAATGGAGCTTGACACCGACATCGTCATCCGCACAGACGAGACGGCAAAGCCCATTGTGGTGTCTCGCAAAGGTGTAAAAGTTACCAAGAAAGAGGGCAAACTTGCAACTTTACGCTTGTCAGAAGCAAAAGCAGTGTATTACAACTTGGTGTAACGTCACACCAAAGCAAACCACACCAGTCTAAAAGCCCAGCCCGGAGATAACACTCCGGGCCACTTGCTTATAGTCGTCACTTGGAGGCTCCATTTTGGATATAATTGTTGAGCAGCTCCACCATCATCTCACCGTTAGTCCGGCGCTCGTGGGCACACAAAGCCCGGAAGCGCTCGTAGTCAGACTCCGCCATGCGTACTGACATCTGCACTGTAGGATTGGCTTCGCGACGGCTCCACCGGCGGTTACGCGCCTCTGCCAGCTTTGGGTCTCCTCCGGCTGCCTCTTCCAGCAGTGCAAAATCAATCTTCTTAACCATGGGTCGTCTCCTCAGTTTTCAATCCATCTCGTCTAATTTCGCGGACCCAAGCAAGCACCTCTTGGATCTCTGCAGCAACCAAATCTGCATTGGCAATAGCCTTCTCCACCCCTGTCACTTGGTTCCGATCCAAGTCATGGAGGGTGCCACCGTAGTTATGCAGCGAGGAGTATGCCGTCCGCGCATGAAGCTCAGTGCTGAAGGCACCTATCTTCTCTCGCACCTGGGCATTCAAGCTCCGGGCCAAGCGAGACTTCACAGCTGCCTGTGTCCTGGCAAACAGGATCCTAACCGGGATGTCCCGACGCATAGCCCTGCTCTCCAGGGCGACCTGGCTCAGCGTCTCAATGGCGCCTTCTGCATCAGGCTGCTCGTCACCCATAGGGATGATAACCAAATCGCTCTCCCCCATGGCAAAAGCGTTCAGGCGAGTAGCAGCACCCTCCAGATCAACGATCACGTAGTCGTGCTCTTTGTCAGCCCGCGCGATCATATCATGGATCTCCCGTTCACGGGTGCAGACAAGCACCGTGATATTCTCCGGCAGATCCGCCTTATCCGCCCAAGCCTTCAGGCGTGCGGCAGGATCGGCGTCAATGACACAAACCCTTCCTCTGTTGGCCAGCGTAATTGCCAACACAATAGCAGACGTAGTCTTCCCAGCGCCCCCCTTCGAGGACGCAAATGTGATGATAGACATCAGCAAACTCCAGTTTTCCCAACTTTGAGGCTGCTGCGCTTTTTGCGTTTTGTCCAGAGAAATCTACACCAAACCACACCACAACCACACCAAAGCGTGGTTTTGGTGCCACATACCACCAAATCAGAGGTTTTTCCAATGACCCTATCGAGCAAGATCTGCGAGTTTTTTTATCTCTTCAAACGACAGAGTTCCCCACCCAAATCCTCGCGGAAGTGTCCTCCCCCTCTCTTCAAAGGGACACCCAAAGAGGTTTCCTTTCCGCAGACGCCATCCAAGCCCTATTGCTATGAGCTGGTCTTTACGCTGGATGATCACAAGAATCTGCTCCGTGCAGTTGTCGTTCTTTCCATACCCTGGTCTGAAAACATTTTTGCAGACGTCCAAGCAAAGATTTGTGCCGACTTCGGTGCAGAAAAGCTGACGCTGCTTGAATGCAATGTCATGCAAGACATGGATCAAGTGCCCTCTATCCCGGGAGGGTACGTAAATTGACCCAAGCTGTCGCAGATCCCGCTCACGCTTTTATGCAGTCTGTTGCTGACGATGTCAGCAAAGAGACCGGTGTAGCTCTTGAGAACATTGTGCGACATGGGAAGCTATCCCAGAAATACATGGAAGCCCGTCGCAAAGTCATTCGACGCATCCATGCCACAGGCAACTACACCCGTACGGAAATTGCCCGCTACTTTGGTCTCTCGATCTACACGATCACAACGTCTCTCGAAGACAGCGACAAAAACAAACCAGAGCCATTCACGGATGCAGAAGATCAGCGCATCCATGAAATGCACTGCGCCGGCTACTCAATAGAGCAGATGCGGAAGGCTCTCCCTGAACGATCGGTTCCCGCAATACGGCGCCGCATCGCAAAGATCCAACAGACCGAGACAAGATTCCGGTCCTTCCCCAAGCCCTCCTACAACAGCCCTGCAGCTGGATCCCGGATGCTCGAGCTCGCCAAGAAAGAGAACGAGAAGATGCTCAAGGCTCTCTGAAGCACACAGCATCTCGCTTTTTTCGAAGGGTCTCATGAAAGAATGAGGCCCACTTAACCCCGTATAGGTTCCCCCGGAGCCATAAGGAAACTCCACATGAACCAACTCAACAACGGCCAAGAGGCTGCAAGCGTAGCCTTTGCTCAATTCCTCTTCAGCGACTCCCCCTTCTTTGTCATCTCCGGGCCGGCTGGCACAGGCAAGACGTTTCTGATGAACTACCTCAGCAACAAAGGCCTGCAGGATTACACTGACGGCTGCGCGCTGATCGGGATCAAGCCGGTCTACACAGAAACGGTCTTCACAGCCACCACCAACAAAGCCGCCGAAGTCCTGGAGACCTCCATCGGCAAGCCGGTCCAGACAATCCATTCCTACCTGGGTCTGAAAGTCAGAGAGAACTACAAGACGGGCAAAACAGACATCGAGAAGTCTAACACCTGGCGCGTTCGCTCCAACAAGGTTGTCTTCATCGACGAGTGCTCGATGATCGACTCCAATCTCTTCAAGTTCCTTCTCGAAGGGTTCACAGATTCCAAAATCGTGTTTGTCGGTGATCATGCCCAGATGGCACCTGTCGGCGAAACCCTCTCGCCAATCTACACCGAAGTCAGCTTGGGCAACTTTGCTGCTTTGTTCGAGCCAGTACGCAATGCAGGCAGCCCTGCTTTGATCGCTTTGTGTGACCAGCTGCGGGACACCGTTGAAACAGGCATCTTCAAGCCCATGGCGGAAGTTCCGGGAGTCATCGACTACCTCAACGACGACCAGATGGAAGCAGCAATCATGCACGAGTTCCAGGATCTGGACCCATCGGCCCGTGTGCTCTGCTACACCAACGAGCGTGTGCAGATGTTTAACGACCACATTCGCACAGATGTGCGCCATCGCAATGATCCACTGACACCGGGGGACACAGTCGTTGTCGCTCGTGCATTCCAACTGGGCAAGACCACCTTGTCTGTTGAACGTGAGTTGGTGATTTCTTCCGTTTCAGAGGCCAAGTACAACCACGACTTCGATCTCATCCTCGGTGAATTTGGTCCTCTCGTTTACGTCGATGTCGGCTTTCGAGGTTTCTCTGCAAACCCTGACGACGGCAGTCAGTTCACGCTTCCTGTGTGTCTGAACACTTCTCACCTCGACTATGTGCTCAAGCACTACTCTTCCCGCAAGAACTGGCGAGATTTCTACGATCTCCGGAACAGCTTTCTCGACATCCGCGATAAAGCTGCATGCACCGTCTATAAGAGCCAGGGCTCCACGTATGACACCGTCTTCGTGGACATTGGCAACATCGGCACCTCCTTTGACGCACAGCAAGTCGCCCGCATGCTCTATGTGGCCGTCTCCCGTGCGCGTACCCGAGTGTGCTTCTATGGGCAGCTTCCTGCCCGCTATCACTCAACAAACGGAGTACCAGCATGGACCCGAAATCCTGGGCCAAAGTCATCGCCGACCACCTCTGTTCCAGAGACAGTCGTCGCCTAGAGGCAGCCAAAGAAGAACTGATACGTGCCAACCACAATGCAGGAGGCCATCCACATGGCTTCCTGTTTGGGGGGAAGTTTCACACCAACCTCCCCCCAGTGGATCAGCCAGCCGCAGAGAAGAAGCTTCTCGACAAGTCGCTTCACTCCGCCGGCCGGGATTACATGGAAGACATCAAGGTCACCGAACGCGAGCACATGAGGCTTCGCCAGGGTCTCAACCTGCTTCTCTCGTTCTGCTCCACAGATCAGGACGTGCGGGATGCTCTTCCGGATGTTGTCGTGGGGTTCTTCCCGGAACTCAATGCCCTCCCCCGCTTCAAGGAAGAGGCGTGGGTGTTCCGGGATAGTCCGCTGAAGATGCACAGCCACAAGATGACTGCTGACCTCATGACCTTCTACGCCTGCAACCAAATTCTCTATTGAGGTTCCTATGAACTACCTGACCTTCTCAGACACCGCCGGACCAGATTTCCCAGTCGCCTTCTTGGTTCCTAAGCTGGAGTGGGATGGGATCAATCGGGAATACATCCAGACCAGTACCCTTCTTCCGGAAGAGGTCATTGCCTACCAGCTTCACATCACGGGGAAGAAGACTTCAGCTGCAGATATGCGTCTGTATCTGGACGATCTCCTCGTGATTCTGGATGATCTGGGAACCAACTACATCATGGTCAGCGATTCAGGGTATTTCAAAACCCTGACAGGCCTCGCCAAAGCAGACCCCTATCTCGGGTATGCCGTCCCAAACAGCTACCCGGTCAACATGGCCGGGCGCTTCCAGGTCATGTTTACCCCAAACTTCCGCCAGGTCTTCTACGACCCTGCGCGGGTGAAGTCCAAGATCACCCAAGCAATGGACGCCCTCTACGATCACCGCAAAGGGCATTACACACAGCCAGGGGACTCAATCATTCACTTCGAGGCCTACCCCCACAGCGTGGTGGATATTGCGGCTTGGCTCAACAGGCTCATGGACATCCCTGCCCTCACTTTCGACATTGAGGGATACTCACTCAAGCATTACGACGCAGGCGTGGGTACAATCTCTTTTGCTTGGAGCAAGCATGAAGGCATTGCCTTTGCAGTTGACTACGAAGGAAGCGACCCCGTTGCTATACGCAAGCTGCTCATCAAGTTCTTCCTGAACTACAAGGGCAACCTAAAAGCACACAATGCTGGCTATGACGTCGGCGTGCTCATTTATCAGCTCTTCATGAAAGATCTGCTGGACACAGAAGGCCTTCTCAGCGGGCTCAAGGTGTTCTTCGATCGCAGCTGGGATGACACCAAGCTCATCACATACCTGGCTACCAACAGCTGCGCAGGCAACAAGCTCGGCTTGAAAGACAACTCGCAAGAGTTTGCTGGCAAGTACGCAGTGGATGACATCAAGGACATCACCAAGATCCCTCTTCCAGAATTGCTGCGGTACAACCTCGTAGACAGCATGGCCACATGGTACGTTTACGAGAAGTACAACGACAAGATGATCGAGGATGAGCAGCTCCCGACTTACGAAGAGCTGTTCAAACCGGCCCTTGTCGACATTGTCCAGATGCAGCTCACAGGCATGCCTGTGGATATGGAGCGGGTAGCCTTTGCCCGCGAAGTCATGGAGCACGTCATTGCTGATGCTGTGCGCCGGATCCAAGGGGAAACCTTGGTCAAGGCGTTCACGTATGAGCTGGACATTGAGCACGTAGCCAAGCGCAATGCGGAGCTCAAGAAGAAACAGATCAAGCTGGGCGATGAGCCACAGGAGTTCAACCCGAATTCCGGACCACAGCTTCAACGTCTGCTGTATGAAGAGATCGGGCTGCCAATCATTGAGCGGACAGACACCAAGCTTCCGGCTACCGGCGGCGAAGTGCTCGAAAAACTCAAGGCCTACACCACCGAACAGCCTGTAAAAGATCTACTCGATGCCCTCATCGACTACAAGAAAGTCGACAAGATCCTGACCTCGTTCATTCCAGCAATGGAGAATGCTGTTTTGGGTCCGGATGGGTGGCATTGGCTCTTCGGCAACTTTAACCTGGGAGGCACTCTATCAGGCCGACTGAGCTCTTCTGATCCAAACCTGCAGAACCTGCCATCAAACGTCGTCATGGCCCTCACAGCCTCGCTACTGGCTAAATTTGAGGCACGACTAGAGCCATTCATCGTCAAAGGTAAGCTGGCCATCGCCAAGCTCATCAAAGACGCGTTCCGGCCACCTCCTGGCTGGATCATGGTTGGTCTCGATTTCGCATCTCTCGAGGACCGTATCTCGGCTCTCACTACCAAGGATCCAAACAAGCTGGCGGTCTACACCGATGGCTTTGATGGTCACTGCTTGAGAGCTCACAGCTACTTTGCAGAAGAGATGCCCGACATCGAGCGGGCGCCGGAAGGAGCAGAATGTTTCGTGGCTCAGGTCGCCGGCAAGGACGTCTTCTTCCACGCAAACGAGACAGTCACATACCTCGGAACCACAATGACCGGTGCCGAGTTGTGGGCTCGTCTCTCAAATCACCATACAGCGACTTTAGCCGCTGTCCGTCACCACTAATACAAGGATCCTAAAAATGGCTATTTCCCTTACTGTTTACCACCAACAAAGCTCAGAAGATTCTGCCTTTGCCACTGTAAAGTGGGTAAATCATCAATCTATCAAAGTTGGGATGTTTGTCGAAGAAAGTACGGAAGAAGCGGCCTTGAAGAAGTTGTTCGAGAATCTCGGCAAGGAATTTTCAAGAATGCACAACTTACAAGCTGCGGCTTAGGTCGCTGTCTCCAAGGAGGTACGTGGGTCGCGTATTGGTTAGGCGGGTTCTACTTCCGTCACCTTCACCAACTTCTACATGAAAGCACCAACGCATGCTCACCATCAACACAATGATCGACTCCGTCCGGCGTGTCTCAGCCTCTGAGCATGACGTTGCCCGGGTCAACTCGATCGACGGTCTTTACAAAGACCAGCGACAGACGTCCAAGACGCCCACTTTCGCGCTGACCTATCAAGGCACCTACATCACTCTGATGGCCAAGTGCGGTTTCACAGAAGCTGTCGCAAAGCAGATCGAGAGCAGATACCACGATCTCTACAAAGTGTCTGACCAATGGGTCTCCGACAAGCTCGATGAAGCCTCTCGGGTTGGATACATCACCGTTGCCTTCGGGCTGCGGGTGCGGACCCCCCTCCTCCACCAGGTTGTGCGCAACACGCGCGCCACGCCTTACGAGGCACAGGCAGAGGGGCGGTCTGCAGGTAACGCTCTAGGACAGTCTTACTGCCTTCTCAACTCCCGTGCTCTCACAGAGTTCATGGAGAAAGTCCGCGCCCATGAGGACCACCGGCTGCGCATCAAACCGATCTCACAGATCCATGATGCGACCTATCTCCTCACGCGGGACGATGTCGAGCTTTTGTCTTGGGTGAATACCCACTTGGTGGAAGCTGTAGAATGGCAGGATGACCCTGCCATTATGCACGACATCGTAAAACTCGGAGGGGAGCTCTCTATCTTCCATCCGTCTTGGGCATACGAAGCTGTGCTCTCAAACGGCGCAACAGAGGAAGACATCCTCACTGCTGCAGCCGATCACCTCAACACTCTAGCCTCCAAGGGAATCATCCCACAGGCGTAAACCCGAAAGGTTTTCTCAATGAACCAAGCTGTCACGGAAAAGCCCGTCTGCTTCTATCTTGCAACCCTCATGGTTCACTACAAGGACCAGGAAGGTCAGCTGAAAGTCCGTTACATGAACTCCCTGCTGGAATCTCCCAAACCTCAGCTGCTGAAATCTGACATCGGAGTCATGCACCAATCTGCTTTGGCTCGCCTTGCAGAAGAATCCGGTATTGACCCAAGCAGCGTCGTCGACACCGTCGTCATGAATCTGTCCATGCTGGCCATCACAACACCTGAGATCTTCCACGGCACGGTCGCAGAAGACAATCTTCCCGAAGATGCGCCGGCGGTGAACTAATGCTGAACATCACTCCAATCGAAGGCGGAGTGGTGTGGCTTGTGAAGAGGGGGCAGTTTTTCGACCGCCCTCTCTTCCAGCGCGGCTCTGAGCTGTTTGTCAAAATGGGCTCAGCTTACGTCCGTCTGCAAGGCAACAACACCACTTCCGTAGACAAGCTGTTCTGGCGTGAAGTCGATCCAGGCGCGCAGCGTTCGTTCCACGACAATGGGCTGCAAGCACCAACTCTCGACCACCCTTATGCTCCTGCACAAAAAGCTCGGGGCAAGAAGCCCAAATTGGCGGCGTAAGCCCTCCTTTCGCCGTTCCCTATTCTTTTTTGCTGGTGTGAATGCCGGGCAGAAGGTATCAAACCACACCGCCCCACACCAAACCACGGAGCATTCCCCTATGAACCTGACAAACTTCACTGGCATCAGCCTTCCTCTTGCAGTGTGGCTTGCGGCGGATGGCTACGATTTCCATCCCGGCGCAACCAAAGCTATCTCGGTCACATCTCTGTTGAAGTCGACACGTCAGATTCTGCTGCAGGAACGGCTCACAGATGACACCCGCGTCCCTACAGACGTGTCCGACCTGATCCCGTCCCGCCTGGGGCATACGATCCACGACGGGATGGAGAAAGCCTGGAAGTCCGACTACAAGGAGTCCATGCGCAAGCTGGGATACCCCGAGAGTGTCATTCAACGCATTGCAATCAATCCAGAGACCGTCACCAACTCGATGATCCCCGTCTACATCGAGCAGCGCTATTCGCGGATCTACCGCGGCTACCGTATCTCGGGCAAGTTCGACATGATCATGGAAGGCGAAGTCCACGACTTCAAATCCACATCCACATTCGCCTTCAAGGGCGGCAAGGATGAAGACTACCGGCTGCAAGGATCCATGTACCGCTGGTTGAACCAAGACAAGGTGACAGCCGATCACATGATCATCCACTTCATCTTCACCGACTGGATGAAGGCCATGGCAAGAGCCAACCCTTCCTACCCCCAGCAGCGCATCATGGATCACCGGGTCGAACTCTATCCCGTGGATCAGATCCAGAAGTGGATCGACGACAAGCTCGACGCGCTCGAGGCAGCTGCCGAACTCCCAGAAGACAAGCTGCCGTTCTGCACTGACAAGGAGCTCTGGCGGGAAGATCCCGTCTGGAAATACTACTCCGACCCCGCCAAGGCCAATACCCCTGGCGCCCGCTCAAGCAAGAACTTCGACAATGCTACCGAAGCCCACGCGCACCTGCGCGAAAAGAAGGGTAAGGGGGCGATCCTCGAAGTCTCCGGCAAGGTAAAAGCCTGCGGATATTGTGCAGCTTTCCCCATCTGTTCGCAAAAGGATCTGTACGATCATGGATGATCTCACTGATTTCCCACACCACCCAGCTTTGGAAGAGCTCTCCGAATTCCTCTGTGTTCGTACCGAGCGGGAGGCGCCTGCTTTCTTCCGTATCCTCGCCGTTTACTATCTGGGCATCATGGCAAGCTGCATGCGCGCCAAGGTTGTCAGCCCCGTCTACGGCGAGATCCCAGTGAACAATTATGTCGTTGCCCTGGCCACATCCGGCTTCGGCAAAGGCAAGTCCACCGGTGCGATGGAGAACGAAATCCTCTGTGATTTCCGCAACACCTTCCGCGATTTCGTTCTGCCCAACGAGGCAGAGAAAAACATGAACAAGCTGGCTTCTCGCTTCGCCGCTTTGCGCGGCACCAGCGAGCCCACAGAATATGACAAGCTCAACAAAGAGTTTGAATCCTGCGGTGAGTACCCGTTTGTCTTCGACGGCGGATCAGAGTCCGCCATCAAGCAGGTACGTCAGAAGCTTCTCATGGCAAGCTGTGGATCTCTCAACCTGCAGATCGACGAGATCGGCATCAACCTCGAGAAAGTCGGCACTGTAGAAGCCATGGGCGCCTATCTTGAGCTGTATGACCTTGGTATGATCAAGGCCAAGCTGCTCAAGAACACCGCCGACAACAAGAGAACCAAGGAGCTCGAGGGCAAAACCCCTGCCAACATGCTTCTGTTTGGTACCCCAACCAAACTCCTCGACAGTGGTCCACTGGAGAAGAAGTTCACCTCCATGCTGGAGACAGGCTACGCCCGTCGCTGCCTGTTTGCTTTTGCTGATGTGTCCCCGTCGACTGTCACTACCGAAGACATCGACGACATCTATGATCGGGCAACAAACCCGGCCAACACAACAGCCATCGACAAATGGCGCCAGCACTTTGCTGGTCTGGCAGATCCCTCAAAGATCGACTGGGAAATGACAGTCCCAGAAGCAGTGGACAAGCTCATCATTGCTTACAAGATCGACTGCCAAAAGCGTGCGCAGCAGCTCTCCGAGTTTGACGAGATCCGCCGTGCCGAGCTGGAACACCGGTATTTCCGGGTCATGAAGGTTGCAGGCACACTGGCATTTGTAGACGAAGTTCTGCAGCTATCCGAGATGCACGTCAAAGCAGCAATCAAGGTCGTGGAAGAATCCGGTGCAGGCTTCCAGTCCCTACTCAACCGGGAACCACCACACGCCAAGCTGGCCCGCTATATCGCCAGCACCGAGCAAGAGCTCACCCACGCCGAGCTGTTCAATGCGCTGCCCTTCTATAAAGCAGCGTCTAAAGCAGAGCGCAGTGATCTCCTGACCATGGCAACTGCCTGGGGCTACCACAAGCACATCATCCTGAAGAAGTCCTTCGTCGATGGTGTTGAGTTGATCTCCGGTGAGACCTTGAAAGAGACCTCGCTGGACTCTGTGACTCTGTCCTACTCCAACGACTTTGCATACCGCTACGAGCATGGCGCCCTACCTTTCTCAGAGCTCCCACAGCTTACACAGGCGCCTGACCTTCACTGGAGCAACCATGGCTTCATTGACGGTCACCGGTGCGAAGACAAAACCATCCCAGGCTTCAACCTGGCAGTTTTCGACGTGGACGGCGGCACACCTATGCAGCTGGTTCACGAGCTCCTGGCTGACTACGCCTTCATGACGCACACAACCCGCCGACACACACCGGAGAACAACCGGTTCCGCGTCATCCTGCCCATGAACTACCAGCTCAAGCTGGACAGCGCAGACTACCGCGAGTTCATGCGCAACGTTATCGACTGGCTCCCTTTTGCCGTCGACGAAGGCACCATCGACCCCTGCCGCAAATGGGCAACCAATGGACAGGGCACCTACCATATGAACCTCGAAGGGCGTCTCTTTGACGTGCTGCCCTTCGTACCCAAGACACGCAAGAACGAGGAGCGGCGCAAAGAGATCCAGGAACTCAGCTCCCTGGACAACCTCGAGCGTTGGTTCGCCGTGCGTATCGCAGAAGGCAACCGCAACAACCAGATGATCAAGTTCGCTTTGGCTCTGGTAGACAGCGGCATGTCCTACGGAGAAGTCGAAGAGAAAGTCGTGTCCTTCAACGCCAAACTCTCTAACGCTCTTCCGAAAGACGAACTGCAGCGCACTGTTCTCGTCACCGCGGCGAAGCGCCTCCAAAGCGCAGCATAGCTGCCACGAGGTCGGCCGCTTTGAGACACCCAGGAATATCTTTTCTTGGGTGTCTCATCTCACACCAAAATTGAAAGAACTTCGTAAATGCAACAGAACAAGAACATCATACTCGGAATGGGCAAACCCAATACCGGTAAGTCCAGTTCTCTGCGCAATCTCCCACAGTCCAGTATGGTCTATCTAAATACTGACCTGAAAGCTCTGCCGTTTCGCAACAACTTCATGGCAGTGGCCGACATCTCGGACGCATGGGACATTATGGCATACATTGACGAGATCGAAAATAACCCGGATGTGACTGGCGCAGTGCTCGACACTATCACGTTCCTGATGGGTATGTTTGAGCGTCAATACGTCATCACCGCCACGGATACACAGGCGGCCTGGGGCGCATACGGGAACTTCTACCGGGAATTTATTCACAAGATCAAGTCCGGCTCTAAGGACTACGTCATCCTGGCACATGAGGACTCAGTCTACAATGAGACCACTCTTGCCTATGACACTAAAGTCCCCGTCAAAGGCGCCGTAGGCAAGATCGGCGTTGAAGCAGATTTCACAACCATCGTGGGAACCAAGATGATCCCGATGGCAAAGCTTGAGCAGCATAAGAATGCCCTGCTCACGTTCAACGAAGCAGAAGTGGAAGACGGCGTTAAGTACGTCTTCTGTACCCGTGTGACTAAAGACCATCCGGGTGAAAAGATGCGCGCACCGATGGGCTTCTGGGACCGTAAAGAGCTCTACATCGACAACGATATGCAGCTCATCTTCGACCGGCTGAACCAATACTACGGCGCAGACCAGGCAGCGTAGCTTTTAGCTGCGCCGCACCACACCAAACCAATTCAAACCGAAACACGAAAGGATTCCCACCAATGGGTAAAATGTTCGGCAACCTGACCTCCACTGAAAACCTTGAAGCAACTGAAGACCGCGTAGGCGGCGGCTTTGAGGCAGTTCCCTCAGACGTATATGACGGTACAATCGTGCTGGCATATGTGAAAGACTCCGCCCGCTCCTCCTCCAAAGCAGTTGTCTTTCACATCGACATCGGCGGCAAAGAAGTGCGCGATGAAATCTGGTTCCTCACCGGGGCCGGCGACAACTTCTACGTCGACAAGAACGATGCAACCAAGCGTCATCCCCTGCCCGGCTTTACCACTGTCGACGACATCTGCCTGCTGACCACCGGCGACGGCCTGTCCGAGCAGGATGTGGAAGAGAAGATCGTCAAGATCTACAACACCACCGAGAAAAAAGAAGTCCCAACTCCGGCGCCATGCCTTGTGGGGCTGCACGGCCAAAAGATCAAGCTGGGCATTCTGCGGAACGTCGTGGACAAAAACAGGAAGGCGCCCGATGGCTCCTACCAGCCCACCGGCGAGACCCGCACGGAAAACGAAATCGACAAAGTTTTCCACGCAGAGACCGGGCGTACCGTCAACGAGTATCGCCATGAAGTCGAAACTGCTGAGTTCATGACCGCCTGGCTGGCCAAGAACAAAAACGAAGACCGCAACAAAGCCAAAGGCGTTGCAGGCGGCGCACCGGCAGCCGGAGGCGCTGGTACCGGTCGCCCAGGCGGTCTCGGCGGCAACGCAGGCGCTGCAGGGGCTGGCTCACCAACTAAGTCGCTCTTCAACAAGAAGTGAGCAAGCTGCGTATATGCGCAGTAGATCCAGGGGCCACGGGGGGCATTGCCTTCCTGGACCCCTGGAGCTGGGAGCTTGAGCTGCATGACATGCCTACCTCGATCGAAGGCGGCAAAGCCCGCACAGTGATTGACCGGCTGTCATTGGCTCAGCTTCTGGCACCTCCTGCCGACACCCGTCTCATCGCAGTTGTCGAGAAAGTACACGCACGGCCCAATGACGGAGCCGTTCAGGCTTTCGCCTTTGGACAAGGCTACGGTGCTCTCCTCCTCGCTGTAGAAGCTCATGGCTACGAGCTTCATGAACCAACACCTGCTGTCTGGAAAAAGCACTTTGGTCTCGCAGGCCATAAGAACTTGACCCAAGCACAGATGAAAAACATGAGCCGGACTTTGGCTATCAAACGCTTCCCCAACGCCGCTGAGGCCATGAAGCTCGCCAAACACCACAACCGTGCTGAAGCGGCCCTCCTCGCGCTCTACGGCGTCGAGAAGATCTTTCCAAAGCTTGGTATTGTGCAACCAAATTAGGTTGCAATACAGATTAGCAACCCAAAAAGGTTGCTTACACAATACAGAGCAGCAACTGGATCTTCCCGACCCCAGGGACAAGCCCGCTGCAGGGGGGACTCCGAGGGGAGAGCGTCGGCTAGGAGCTTGCCGACACACTAATTGTGAAAAAGGCCGGGGCAGTACCGGATGGGTAGCTGACGTCAAGTGACGACGGGAGTCGGGATAGAAACCCGATGATTGTCTCTGAGCCAATAAGCTTAGGGTAACTCTGTGGAGACAAGAGCTCCGGCGGCCAGCCGGTTAAACGCAGACCGTCACGGGTCTCGGGGGGCACTAAACTTACATCGCTGCAGAAAGGATATTCCATGCAGATCACCATCGACCAAGAAGAAATCACCGCTTTCGTTGAGAACGGTATTCGCTCCCAATTCGGTTTCGGCGACAATCAGAACATCTCCATCGACTTCACAATGGGACGCACGCCCAACGGCCTGTCCGCATCGCTGGCAATCAATGCCATCGGCGCCAAGACTGCGTCGACAGAGCCAAAGGAAGTGAAACCAGTTCCCACCACGGTTTTCGCACCAGCAAAAGATAGCCCGGCCCCGGTGGAAGAAGCTGCCCCACAGGCAGCGGAGGAAAAGGCAGAACCTGTTGAATCAGATCCTGAGCAAGAACCTACAGCCGTCAAGAAATCTGTCTTCTCCAAGACAACACCGGCGGCTGTCGAAGAGACCGCTGAAGAACCGGCCGAAGAGACCAAGACACGTCCCACTCTGTTCACAAAAGCAGGGTAACCTCTGTTTGAATGATGCCATCCTGTCTTCGGGCAGGATGGCTGTTCTGTGAAGGAGACCTCATGAACGTATCACTTGTCCCTACTTCAGCTCCGCCCACACCTGTAGAGGTTCTCAACCGGATTGTGGCTCAATTCGCTAACCCAGTTGACCCCAAGACACCCTTCATCAATCACCCGCTGTACGCCAAGCGCAAGCTGGCGGCTGCGATGTTTGAAGAGGCCTTTGGGGAAGCCTCACCCATCTCCAAGCTGGTAAGCTCCTACGCAAAGTTCGACCGCAACTTCTCTGGAGACACCGATCTCTACGAAGAGCTGCTCGAGCAGATGCAAATGTCCTGGGAGGAGCTGCAGACTTACGTGACCCAAGAGATCACCCATCTTTCCGGCCAGTAGGTCAAAATATGACATTTCTCTTGGGCCTATGTTTGACACTTCTGGTGCTCATTCTGGGGTGCATCTACCTCGTGCTCAATGTCCTTCTTGGCATTGTGTCCTTGGCAGCATTGTCCCCGGTCATCTTCATTGCAATCATCGTCATCATCGCCTGCCTGTTTGCAGAGGATGATGAGCAGCTCGACACTTTCGACGATGAAGATTAACAGTGCCCAAACAAAATGAGGCCTCCCGCAAAGGAGGCCTCTTCAGGTCACAAGTGAATGAGCGCAAGGGGGGAAACTGGAGCTCTGAGCGACATCCTAAGACTAACGTAACCTCCTGAATCGACACAACGCAGGAATAATAATTCCGACACATTTCTCCCATTCTCCCCTTATTGCTACATATTCAACCACGGGATCATGCTTGGGGATCTCAACCCCATCTCCGGACCCAAACCAAACCACACCGAACCATCCAGCGTTTTACCGGCCAGCGAGCCAGAGAAGACGCTGTCAATACCTGCAGCAGGCCCAGCCTGCCCCATCATAAGCAATGCCGACAATGGCCGCTCACGGGCGGTATTTATAAACATTTTCATGATGCGTAGCGTGTAGTTCATGAACCAAAGGAGACCAAGGCTCTCCAGTGTTTCCCGGCCCCGGCCTGGAAGACGGTTGTACTGCACGAACCTCTCCATGATCACATCCAAAGCCTGGCGTTGATCCATGCCTTTGTTGATTAGATGATCATAGAGCACGGCCTTGGCCACAAAATCCCCATACTGAACCATTCTGTTAAGACTCTTGAAGAGTGCCGTGTCCTTGGTAATCAAGGCATTGCGCGCTACCGTAGACACCCCGCCTGGAAGCTTCGATACAGCCTTCTCCAGGTGTTCCGTCCACCGTCCTTCACGGATTGCCACATCAGCTTCCGTCAGATCCTCAGAGATCGTAGAGAACTCCCCTGCTTCGATCAGGGGCGCGATCGACATCTTGGCGTTTGCTGCTTCCAATGCCCGGATACGTCCGTCGATCCTGCGTACTGCGGCCGGGTCTGTGATCTTTGCAGCATACGCAATCTTCAGTTCCAGGATCTTCTCGTTGTTCCGCACAAACTCCTGGATCTCGAGAAGCTTCTTCCGGCCGTTCTTGGCAATGGTCGGAGCAGGCACACCCATCAATGCCAGGTCCAACACGTTCGACATAATGTTGGCCAGACCCACTACTATGGACCGTACAATGATTGTGGTCTTGGCGTAGGAGACCCCGCTCTGGACGACCTGTTCCGTGCGACGCAAGTAGCGGAACGCATCCTCCTTGAAGAGCGCTGTGGCCACCTCCTTCACTGCCTTTTGAATTGGCTCAGACACCCGTGTCTTGCCTGTCCACATGTCTGTGATCGAGGGAGAACGATACCCAATGGCATCGTCTACCAGCTCACGCCGCACAGGTACAAAGTCTTCTTGGCCGAAGATCTCTGCAGCATCGTTCTTGATCCGGGATCCCATGGTTCCCCAAGCGTCGCGGATGATCACGTCCTTCTGGCTTTTGTCGGCCACGTTTACGTACTCCCCGTCACGCCCTGCAGCCATGTCTTGCTCGTAGATGTCCTTGAGGGTCTCCAGCAGCGTCTTGTTGTACTCGTGTGCTGCCTCTTCCTCGAACATACGACCAGCCCACACACCCAGCATACGTCCCATGTGTGTGTCCTTCTGCAGGCCCATAGTCTTCTCGCGCAGCAGTGGGCGGTTATAGCCCACCACGTTGCCTGCGCCGTCAAGTATTGGAATCAGATACTCACCCGGCGCCTTATTATCCAGAGAACCTACACGCGCCCTAGAAACGCTCTGTCCGATCCGCTGGGCACGTACCCCTGTCAGGCTCTCTGCTGTGCCGTCCAGCAGCTGCCCTGTGCGTGCGTTGACGCCGCTGTAGGTCGCATGGACAGTCTGGGCCACACCCTGACGGAATGCTGCCTTACCGGCCACGTTTGACTGGTAGTAGGACATCTTCACACGGCTGCCTTCCCGGCTATCCCCGTAATATGTCCCAACCCGTGTCCAGCCGGTCATACGCAGCTCCTCGTGACGGGAGTCCTCTGCCACCATAACCTGAGCCCCGGCCTGACCCAGCGAAGGGATGAAACCCTGAAGTGCGTTGTTCATGGCCACGTTTGCTTCCATTGGGTCAGCCGACAATGCCTTCTGCTTTTCCAGCTCACGCATGTATGCAAGGAAGCCTGTCACAGTCTCGATGCCCTTGGGCTCTTTTTGAGCCAAAGCCTCAACGGCCTTGCGGGCATCTGCGTCTGTCATCTCGTAGGCGTAAAGCCCCACCAACCGCTCAATC
>TARA_R110000850_G_scaffold11976_4_pt1 | contig 32762 bp, 45 predicted proteins | sample TARA_R110000850 | Tara Oceans TARA_R110000850 (sample SAMEA4397586) | marine metagenome | biome: Polar Biome; feature: [SRF] surface water layer (ENVO:00010504); material: water (ENVO:00002006), including particulate matter (ENVO:01000060) such as... | depth 5 m | reverse complement strand
ATTAAAACATCAATGGCTGATAATGGCTTCTTAATGACCACTATTGATGCAAAATATACTATTTTAGGTTAGTGCGATATAATACTAACTTGTAATTACAAACTTTAAAAAGGAAATATTCACATGGCTTTTATTACGAACGCAGGCACAGTGCTTGCAATGGTTGCGGGTGTTCCTGCTACTTATGACGCGGTAGGTTTTGCGGCCTTAACTTTTGTTCCTGTTTCAGAGGTTGAGACTCTTCCCGCTTACGGCGGAACTTCTCAAGAGATCACTTTCACCGCTTTGGATGATGCTATCGTTAACAAGCGAAAAGGTTCTTTTGATCCAGGTTCTATATCTATTTCTTTGGGTCGTGACGTTTCTGACGCAGGACAAACTTTAATGCAGGCCGCTGGTGTTCACACTAACAACGCAGAGCAGTCTTTTTCAGTTACGTTCTCTGATGCTTCGGTTCATTATTTTACAGGCCTTGTTATGGGGTTTGATACTATTCCGAACGACGCTAATAGCGTGGTTAAGTCTGCTCCAAACGTTGCATTAACTAACGTAGTTGTGGAGGCTTAATATACATGGATTTATTATCAGTTACGCCTACATTAAGCACTGCTAAGTTTAAGTTTCTTGACTTGGATAGCGGGAAGCCTGTTTCAACAAACAAAGATAACGAAATGTTTGTTGAAATAATGGGTGCAAACTCTAAAGAACGACAAGAGCTAACGCGCCAGTATCATGCCCGCAATGCTAAAATGTTCCTTGAAAAAGGAATTTCTAAGCCGGAAGATCTGCCGGCGGATGGCGAAGCAAAAGAAGAGATAGATAAAAATCTAAAAGAAAGTAGTTTTAAGTTTCTTCAAGATATCACTGTTTCTCTGCTTGTTCAGATAAAAGGAAAAGAGTCTACCAGTAAAAAAACATTCTATGGAGAGCCTGATTTCCAAATTTGGTTTGAAAAGATAGATGTTTTTGCTGGTACTTCTGCAAATTTTATCAAGGCGTAGCTGATAGTTTAAAATTATATTGCAGTCAGTTAGCTTGGCTGCATGCTTCTTTTGAAGACAAGAGCCGTTCAACGAGAGTTGCGCGGCTTTTTAATATAAAAAATTCAGGAAATGAACCAGAGTTTCCAGACATCAGTTGCGCGGGTTATCTTTTAGGGTATATGCACAGAATTGGCTTTCCAATGGCTAGCGAAGGTTACGTAAAGCACACAGAAATTAAATGCTGGTGTGATACTCAGGGGCTAGAATTGCATCCTGACGAGCACCAAATAATATTCGATTCATTCATAGAGTATAATAGCAAAAAGGCACAGTTCGAACAGAATCAGGACTTGATCGCACCATTTACGCGACTTTCTGAGGCTGAAATTAACTACAATAAGTCTATGCTATTAAAAGCGAGGCTTGGGAGCTATAAAGGCTAATGACAGATATAGCAACGCTCGGTATTGCGGTAAATACCACACAAGTATCACAGGCTACAACTCAATTAGGACTGCTTTCAGGGTCTGCAGGAGGAGCAACAAGGGCAATAGCTGCTTTAACGGCTGCGTTCACCAGTTTTCAGGCAGTTGATAAAATAGTAAAATTCCAAGACGCAATGCTTGGATTGAAAGCAGTATCTAGCGCAACCACTGCCGAAATGGTAAAGCTAGAAAAGCAAGCTAGAACCCTTGGGGCTACTAGTGTTTTTAGTGCCACGCAAGTTGGTAATGCTCAGAAGTTTTTAGCGCAGGCGGGTTTCGATACTAACGAGGTGTTAAAATCAACATCGGCAACTCTAAAGCTTGCCTCGGCAGGTTCTTTAGAGCTAGCAACGGCTGCAGATATTGCGTCTAACGTAATGGGCGGTATGAATTTAGCAGTTGTTGATCTTGATAGGGTTGTCGACTCACTAGCGCAAACGGCTAGAAGCTCAAACACAAACATAACACAGCTTGGTAGCGCGCTATCAACTGCTGCACCTTTGGCTTCTGCTGCCGGCGTTTCGCTAGAAGAAGTATCTGCTGCAATAGGTGTTTTATCAGATAACGCGATACAAGGAGAAAGAGCAGGTACAGGCTTTGGCGGTATTTTAAGGCAGCTATCAAACGTAACGCCAAAAGCTGCAGCGGCTCTTGCTGATTATGGAATAAAAGCTTCAGAAGTCGACATACAGACACAAGGCTTATCCAGTGTTTTGAATACACTTGGAAAAGTTACTATTTCCGCTGGTGATGCTATAACCATATTTGGTTCAGAAGCTGCGGCGGCTGGTCTAATACTTGGCAAAAATGCGGAACGTTTCGACGAGCTAACAGGCAAGATACAAGATAGCGAGGGCGCTGCCGGTGATATGGCGGAAGTATTATCTAGCCAGCTTTCAGGCTCTTTTAAATCACTCGGTAGCGCTTTAGAAGAAGCAATCTTGCAGCTGGGGCAAGGCGGCCTTGCCACTGCCATAGAATCCACTACAGACAACGCAACGGCTTTAGTTTCTGCGTTCACTGGCATGCTTCCAATTATTGCTGAGAATAACGACTTATCAGCTGTATATGTTAAGAATATGACCTTCTTGGCTGATGCCATAAAAGCGGTCGGTCTTGGGTTAACCGCGGCGGCGGCTGTTGCTGGAACAATGCTGGTAATAACCAAAGGTTTGACCTTTGCAACGCTAGCCTTAAACTTGGCCATGAATGCTAATCCTTGGGTGTTATTAGCAAGAGCTGTTGCCGTTGCTGCTATTGGTATCGGCACTTATATCGGGCTAACAGAGGACTCTACAAGAGCAACAGCCGAGAACGCGCTAACAATACAAAAAAGCTCTGCCGTGTACGACCAATACGGTAAAATTGTTGGGCAGGTGTCTGAAAAACTAATAGACAGCGAAGAGCTTGTCCAGCGTTCTATTATTGCGTCACAAAAAGCACAGCTAGAGAAAACAAACACCACCATAGCTCAGTTACAACTAGAGCAGATGGAGGTTAAAAAAAATACAGCTGCATGGTTAGAACTAGAGTTTATCATAAGCTCAGAGACGCTGACTCGCAGCTTGTCTATAGCAACTATAGAGCAATCTGGAAAAAGACTAAAAGAACTAGCTTTAGCTTATGAAAAGTTATTCAAACCACTTGATAAAATTATCACTGGAACAGGCGGATTATCAAAAGAGCAAAAAGCCCTAAACAAACTGGTAGCAGACGGCAAAAAAGTATTTGACGATACTAGAACGCCTCAAGAAAAGTACGCTGAAAGACTAAAAAATATTGGCGTTTTGTTGAATGCTGATGCTATTAGCGCCGACACATGGGGTCGAGCAATAGTCAAAGCCACAGCTGCGCTAGAAGATGCGACCGGCGTAACTCAAGAAAACGAAGAAGCTTTACGCGCTAGTGAAGATGCGCTAAAAGAAATACATGATCAGCAGCAAGAAACGTTTGACGCATGGTCGGATAATGTAAGCGGACTAATAGCTGGGACTCTTGATTTAGATGATGTACTGAAAAACCTAGCTAAAACATTAGTACAAGATGCGTTTATAAATCCGTTGCTTATATCCGTTGGGCTTGGGCCTAATGGTTCAGGGGGAAGTGTTGGCGGCGCAGGTGGTGCGGGTAGCGGTGGTCTTGGCGATATAGCAAGTATCGCTAGCAGTTTGTTTAGCAGCCCAAACACAGCGCTAATGGATACGTTTGGAAGTTTTGCTAGTAGCGGATTCGGGCAGTCTATTGGTTTATCTGGTGGCTCTGGAGGAATGCTGGACTTCACCGGCGGCGCAGGATTAACTGATACAGGTGCGTTTTTAAGCGATGGAATAGGAACGGCTGGATCGCTTGCTGGCGCGGCTGGCGGTTTTGCAGGTAGCGCAATTGGTGATGCTTTTGGGTATGAAAGCGGAGGAATAGGAAACACTGTTGGCGCTATTGCTGGAAACTTTCTACCACTGCCACCGGGGGTAGGCTCTGCTGTCGGCGCGTTTGTTGGTTCTTTTTTAGATGATTTATTCGGCGGCAGCAATAAAACCACCGACTTCAAGCTGTTGTCAGAAAAAGCGGGTAATCCAGATTGGGAGGAGAACGTAACATCAAACGCCTTCGGAACAGTTGATTTTGAAATAGGCAGCGGCCATGGAAAAGGTCAGGAAATAAGCGATGCGTTAAATCCTTTATTACAAACAATGTCACAGTTAGAGCAAGTCATTGCTAGCACTTTAGACGCGACACAAATAAGTAATATAAAGGCCGGCGTGGCTAATGTCGATGTGATTACAGAGGATGCAGACGAAACAATCAATTCTTTTGTATCTGGTCGACTAGCGGTAATACTTGAAGAACTAGATCCAGCCATTAAAACGCTTTCAAATCACGCTGATCTTGTAGGCGCTCAGGCGTTGCAGTATGTTTCATCGTTAACTTTGATCGCTGGGGCGTTAGAGTCAGGCGGCCCATTGATCGACTTATTTGGCAAAGATATAGCTAGTACTGCTGCATTTTTAGATCAGATTAAATCAGAAGACCAAACGATAGCGCAAGCATTTGCAGGATTGCAGCAGGCACAAAGCTCATATTATCAGAATTTTTTTAGCGAAGAGGAGCGTTTTGAAACAGCTTTAAATAGCGCGAAAGCAGAGTTAGATTTATTTAACGAATCGGTCGGCATGTCTGGCGCTGCGTATATTGACAGCAAATCAGAGCTTAGGGATTACATAGAAGCACTTGATTTAACGACTGTAGCAGGGAGAGAGGCTTTAGAATCAGCATTAGGATTGCAAGGAGCGCTGTTATTCGTTGCTAGCGCAGCTGATCAAGCAGCAGAAGCCGCTTTAAAGCAGTCAAAAGCAGAGCTAAAGCAAGCAGAAGACGATCTTAAAGCCCTAGAAAAAATAAACAAAGCCGAGCTGAAAAAAGCAGAAGCAGATCAAAAGGCATTAGACAAAGCCAGCAAAGCCGAGCTAAAAAAGCTAGAAGATGCGCAGAAGGCTCTAGACAAGATTTTAGAAAGCTCTGTTTCTGGTGCTACCAAGTTTGTAGAAAAAGAACTCGGAGACATGCTAAAAACAGCACAAAAAGAAAGCGATCTTCTTAATAAATCTGCAAATTCTGTATTTTCTGTTTTGAAAAATGCTATATCTATACAAAAAGACATGGCTGCAGATGTTATTTCTGGTCTGTCGGATATTGTAGATAACGCAACCTCTTCAAGACAGACACTCAGGGCTTCAGATAGCTTTTTTAAAGCATTGGATTTTGATAGAGACAGGGACATAATAAAGAGAGCGGCCTCTGGTGAGGTTTTTTCTAAAGAAGTCTTAGAAAGAGCTTTAGAATCTGTTGCTGATCCTTCTGAAGATTTATTTTCCAGCTTTCAGGATTATCAGCGAGCTTACGCTACAACCTCTATAGATCTTGATAAAATAAGAAAATCTGCCGAGATCTCTTTAACGGAAGAGGAAGCTTCTCTTCAGGCGCTAGAAGCGCTAGAAGCTCATGCTCAGACACAGATAGACGCTTTAAACGGGGTTAATAACTCGGTGCTGAGCGTTGATGAATCGATAGCCGCTTTATCTGTTGCGATATCTGCTGCAAACCAAGGGAATGCAAATGTTGGAACGGCTACTGATAATTTGAACTCTATAGAAGCGCTTTATGAGGTTGGCCTTGGTAGACAGGCAGACCAAGCAGGCGTTGACTATTGGCAGACACAGTTAGATAGCGGGATGTCTTTCGATGAAATGAGAGAGAATTTTTTCAAGGCTGCTTTTGAGAACGGGGAAAATTTATCGTCTTCTGGCGGCTCGGCAGGAACGGGAACACAAGGAAGCGATGCGCCTGGCGCAGGAACAGCAACTGGCTACAGCCCTATAGAGCTTCTTTATTATTTAGGACTTAACAGATCACCTGATCCAGCAGGCGTAGACTATTGGCAGAGCCAGCTAGATAACGGTATGAGCTACGAGCAGATAAAAAGCATATTCTTTCAAGCTGCTGAAGAGAATGGCGAGCAAAACATAAACGCTTTTGCAAATGGCGGTATTCATGGAGGAGGAATGCGAATCGTAGGAGAGCGCGGCCCCGAATTGGAATTAACCGGCCCTTCCCGTATAATAAACAATAGTGATTTAATGAGCGGATTAAGTAAAAGTGACAGCAATAACGAAAGCAACGGAAAAATGAATATGATACTTTCTAAAATGCAGCTTCTTATTGACAGAATGTACAGACAGCAACAAGAGTGGACTGCTGACGCGCTTAACGTGAGGGTTGTTACATGATAGTAGTAGATCCTCTACTGATGGCGGAGGCCGCGTTTAACGACGCGGCTTCTAATGTGCCAGAGAATGATAACGCGCTTTATAATATTGCCACGGCCTATACTGCCGGACAAAAAGTTATGATGACAACTAATGTTCATAGAAACTTTGAGTGTCTAATTGCGAATACTGGTGAAGATCCAAGCACCAAGCCGGTTAATGGAAGTGGAGATTTATACTGGCTAGATTTAGGCTCAACCAATCGATGGGCGATGTTTGACGAGGTTATTAATAATCCTACGACCAATGCAGCCAGCATTGTTTTTGAAGTAACGCCAGGAGTGGTTATTAACACTATTGGGCTTTTAAATATTGTTGCCGCTACTGCGCAAATAGTAGGCACTGAGCCGGTAGGCGGCGAGTTTTATAACGAAACTTTTGATCTTATCAGTACTGAAAATGTTTTTGATGGGTATAGTTATTTTTTTGGTGATTTTATTACAATATCCGACATTGTAGCCGAAGATATACCGCCATTTTCTACTGGCGAGTTCACAGTGACAATTTCTGGCGCTGGAACGGTATCTTTAGGGGAGTTCACATACGGTGCTGAGTTTGATCTAGGTGTTACATTAATCGGCGCAAGGCCTCGCATAGAGTCTTTTAGCACTGTAACAACAAACGCATTTGGCAACACATCTTTTGTCCCTAGAGCTAACAGAAAGCTACTTACTGTTGATACGGCGGTTGATAGATATAGAATAAACGATATTACGCGAAAAATGGCGGATTTGATTGATAAGCCTGCTTTATGGGTTGCGGACAAAGACAACAGCTCTTTAATTGTATACGGCATTCTCGGCGACTACGCACCTGAGTTTGGTACGGAAGGCAGTATTAGTTTTACTAATTACGAAATAAAAGGATTAACATAAGATGGCAACGCCACCAACTGCACCACCAGTTATAACGAGCTTTTCAGGAGCAGCGCCAAATAGATCTGTTCCTAGTACTTTCTCTGTTCTTACGGACGCTAGGTTAGCAGAATGGCAACCAAACGTTGACGAAACAAACACGGCTATAGCATGGGAGAACTCAACAGCTCAAGAGGTTTATGATAATGCTTTAGAAGCGGCGCAAAGCACAATGGATGCTGCTAGCGAGGCTGTAAACAGCGCTGCTAGCGCCGCGGCTAGTTTGTCTAGCGCTGGGGATTCTGCCGATAGCGCAATTGAATCAGCAGATAGCGCAATACAAGCTGCAATAAACGCATCTCTAGGTGGTGACGAGTTTACAGCATCTTCAACAACCAGCTTGCTCATAGAAGAGGCTAGCAAAGTTTTCGCGATTGAAACGGGAAAGGCTTTTGTAATTGGTCAGTCTGTAAAAGCGGTAAGATCGGCTGATATTAGTAATAGCATGTCTGGGCAAATAACAGCCGCAAGCGATGGCTCTATAACTGTTTTGGTTGGTAGTACTAGCGGATCTGGCACGTTTTCAGATTGGTCTATATTTTTAAACTCAACCGATTCTATAATATCAACATCTGGTCAGGTTGATTATTCTGCAGATGTCGGCATTCCTGATGTTTTCGTTGTTTCACTAAATCCTAGCTTGGACTCATTGGTTGCGACTCTTAGCTCTAACGACAGCGGAGACATGAAAAGAATTATAAATATAAGCTTGTTTGATGCTTATGTAAAATTAACAGGATCTAACGGGGTATTTTTAATACCCGCTGGTGAAGTAGCTTTTGTTTTTAAGGTTGGTGTTGATTGGTATTTGACGAAAACAAGCTTAGACGCTTCAAATGCTTTAATAGCTTTCAAGCCTGCTGATATTTTTAATGCTGATAATTCGGCGCATACAGACATAGAAATGCTAACCTCGACAAAGTTTGCTGTTTCCTATAGAGATGCTGGGGACTCAGGCAAAGGAAAAGTTATTATTGGAGATATATCTGGCTCAGTTATAACGTTTGGACTTGAGTATGTCTTTAATATAGGGTCAACAACAGACACTGCAATATCGACTCTAACCCCGTCTAAAATAGTTATTTCATATTCTGATGCTGGAACCCCAGCCGCTATTGTTGCAGATATATCCGGAACGGTTGCTGCATTTGGGGCTGAGTATGTTTTTGCTTCTGCTGGATCTGGCGGCAGTTCGGCGGTCGCATTATCATCTAGTAAAGTTGTTTTTTCTTTTAATGATAATAGCAACTCAAACTATGGAACAATTATTGTTGCAGACATATCTGGAACGGTTATTTCTCTTGGTGCTGATTATGTTTTTAATAACGGCTCTGTATCTACATTTATAATAGCAAGTGCGCTAAGCTCCAGCAAAATCATAATTGCTTATTCAGACGCTGGGAACGCAGGATACGGAACTGCTATTGTTGCAGATATATCCGGAACGGTTGCGACATTTGGGGCTGAGTATGTTTTTAATTTTAGCAGCTGTACTCAAATATCAACATTATCCCTAAGCGCCAGCAAGGCTGTAATCTCTTATCGGAACCAAGCGGTTTCAGATACAGGAACCGCTATTGTTGCAGACGTATCAGGAACGGTTGTTACGTTCGGATCCGAGTATGTTTTTAATGCAGATAGGATTGCAGACACATCCTCTACAGCTTTAAACAGTGATAAATTAATTATTTCTTATAATGACTTCGGGGCTTCTAATCACGGGGTCTCAATTATCGCTGATGTAGCAGGAACAGTTATAGAGTTTAGTGCTAGGTCTGTATTTAATGCCGGAAGCACTAGTTCTGTTTCTTCTGCCACGCTTAGTAGTGACAGAATAATTGTTTCTTATGTTGACTCTAGCAACTCAAATTATGGAACTGTAAATATAGGAGATATATTTCAATGATTATTAGAAGTTCAGACAATGTTGTTTTGTACGGATCAGGCTGGGAATTAACCAGCTCATGTGCGGTTAATGCAAAAGAAAAAAAGCGGGACTCTACAACAAGAGCTGATAACGCAACTTTTCAGAACGTAAATACTCCTGCTTTATTTACTGGTGGCGATTATACTTTTAGTAACGGCGTTTTTTCATATACTCAGCAAGGACTGGAACGCGCTAGGTTTTCTGCGTGTGAAAAAATATCAAAACATCGCCATTCGAAAGAGACCGGCGTAATGCCAATTGCGATAAGCTCAGGTACGTTTAATTATCCATATAGCTTAATGATATCAATAGAGCATTTCAACTTGTGGCAAGCGGTTACAGCAGGCGTCACAGTGCTGCCTGCTTATTGGCGCGATGAATATGACAATAACAATGCGGTTGTTTTAGCTGATTTTCTAGTTATGGCTGGAGCTATAAAAACTTACCTTTTGAATATGGGTTCACGGGCACATACGGACAAAGCTGCTATAGAATTGCTTTCAACAAAAGCAGAGATAGATGTTATTGTTGATGCGTACCTTTTATATGACGGTTTATAAAAACTTTGACCTGCTAACTAGTGTCGCGCTAAGCGTGCCGCTAGTCTGTATTTCAATGTACGGAATAAGCGCCCCTAGTGTTATATTCTCGCTTATGTGGGTCAATCTTTGCCAGTGGGGTTTTATAGCCTCACTGCCAGAGTTTTCTATACAAAACAGAGTTGTTTCTATATGGGCGCTTCTTATATCATTTGTTATTCTTTTGAATCAACTTCCTTTTATGATAAGCGGCTTTAAAATATTTGATAACTTTGATGTTTTCTTGTCAGTTTCTGTTCTTTTTGTTTTGTCTGTGATGGTTTCCTCTGCTATTAAATCATCTTCTGATGTTTTTATGCAGGACGGTGTTTTGCCATCCAAAAAAGGAAGGGTGTACATAGTAATAAAACGGCCAAAAACAATGATTGATTACTTTCTATCTGTATCAGGAAGTCATGTTTCAAGCGTCTCGTTTTGCTTGAATGATAAGTGGATAAAATACTCTCAAAAAAACGGATCAGCCAAAGAGTGTTCGTTAAAAAGTACAGTAGGATACACTTTTATTGATTCTGGTATAGACGCCACAGAAGCGCAGGAAACAGAGTTTAAAGCAATGATTAACAAACCTTGGTCATGGTCTAGAAACTGCGTTACATCTTGGTACAGGTTTACTTATGGTACTTATTTGGAGCATAGGCCTTGGGAGCTATTGCCTTCCAGCTATGTAAAAAGAATAACAGACACTATCAACAAAAAACAAAAATAAATTAATGCTATAATGCTTTTATTTCATAAGGCTAATAATGGAATATAAGCATTTTCTAACCGCTATAATGGGTTTTGGTGTTGTTTCGGTGGCGTGCCTTTCTCAGTATGGGACTAACGCGCCAATAGTTATTTTTTGCCAATCTTGGGGGCTTGTTTGTATGTCTTGGTTTATAACTACCTTGCCAGGGATGAATGACTTCATGCGCTCAACTGCATGGGTGTTTTTTTCGTTAATGGTCATGGTTTTTGGTCGTCAAATACCATACATGATAGATAGCCCGTCTGTTGGGCCTTCTTTCTATCCGTTTATGTTTGTAATGATTGGGTTTTTAGCGGCTTTAATAACATTTGCGCATTTAGGTGATAAGAAATGAAAACCGTAATATTTTTAATTGTGTTTGCTTATGGATGCACTCCCACACAGATTTATAAAACTGGATCTGCTGTACATCATGCCGGGTGTGTAGTGACAACCGAAGAATGGCGCGCCAGAAAGCGATTAAAAATACCGACTGATTTATGTGGAGATTTGAAAAAATGATCATACCTCTTGATTATCCAGATGGCTATTTTTCTATGTCGCCAGAAAAGAAAGCAGAAGTATGTAACGGAGCAGGCGCAGCGGATGGAATAAAAGTACCTTCCACAATGTACGGCTTAGACCTCACTGAAGTATTTAATATTCACGACTATGATTATTACATGGGCGAAAACGAAGAAGATAAGCGCGCCGCTGATGGTCGAATGCTCATTAACTCTATGAGAATGATTAATAATTACGGTGGCAGATTAAGAAAGCTAAGACGATACAGAGCAACTAGTTATTATACTGCTGTTGCTGATTATGGTAAAAAAGCATTCTATGCTGGTAAGGAGCAAAGCGCATGAAATATTTTGCAGAAAGCGAGTTCAACGGCTGGTTTACAAACATGAGCGCAGACCAGCTAGAAGCGCTTGAAAAGTTTAGGGAACTATGGGGTTCGCCTGTCAGTGTTTCGCCCGCAGATGGCGCAGTAGGTCGCAACGGCGGCAGCTCTAAATCACTGCATAACATAGATCGATACGGCGAAGTTAGAGCAACGGACGTTTTCCCAAAAGGCTTAACAGAAGATAATTTACAACACGCTTATGACTGCGCAAAGAAAGCTGGCTTTCGTGGAATAGGCGTTTATACAGAAGCTAGACCGTCAATTATGCTACACTTAGATACGCGCGGTGGTGATCTGGCTAAATGGTCAGCATGGAGACAAAAAAACAAAGGCTGGCGATATGCTGGGATTGAAGAAGCTGGTATAAAATGATTAAACAGTTAATAACGGACGTTCCAGAATGGGCGCTAGCCTCTGTGTTTTCTTTTTTGATGTCTGTTTTCAGGTGTTATATGAGCGAAAAAGAGGACAGGTTATCAAGGGTGGTTGTAGAATCTTTGATATGTGGCGGGCTGACCATGGTAGCATGTAGTCTTATTTATGCAACAGGAGCAGATCAGCTCTATGTTTGGGCAGCAGGTGGGACTATTGGATCAATAGGCTCAACATCTATAAAAATACTGGCGTTAAAACTAGCCCAAAAGAAAATAGACAGCTAATAGCAAGGGCGGCGGATAAGGTTATTTATTCTTTCTGCCGTTTGTGTTGCTAGTCGCTTGTTTAGTGTTTTTTCGCCGCCAGGTAATACCCATCCAGGGTTATGCGTTTCTTCATCATACCCAACACGATCATTATCTGCATTATCTTCGTCGTATGGAACGGTAGCTTGACCGACTTTAATGTCTCTGTTTGTTATCATCTGATTACTCATTTAAATCTACCTCGGTTATAAAAGATAAACAGGCATTTGCATGCGCTAAATGATGCAAGCCGCTTTCTTGATCTGTTATTTCGCCCATTCTATACGCTTCAATATGACGCATTGCAGCAGATAAATATCTATCTTCTGCGTTATCAACTTTACGCCAGTTTTCAGCACCGTATTTTTCCGCGCCAAATGTTAAAACTTTCGCTAATTCTTGGTTAGAAAACACAGGTATAAGATTGTATCTTGGTTTGCCTGTGTCGTGCTTTTTTCCTTCCATGATAAGGCCTTTTATTTAGTTAGCTAAACGGTTTTGATAACCTGACCGAAAACAGGGGAACTCTTTCAATTTAATACTATTATGTTTGTTTCTTGGCGGGAAGCTAGCTATGCAAAACTAACACCCGATTATACATTTACCTGCTTTTGATTTTATCGCTTCATACAAGGGGCTGGTTGATTGCCAGAAAGCTTGCATAACAGTTATTCGTATTTTTACTTGTTGCATATAAAGCAGGATGATAAAAAATAGTAACATTTTATCCCCTTTTAGTTATCTAGCAATATCCAAGCATGGATCACCTCCTTTTTGAATAGTATTGCGATGGCTGGAGCTGATCCCAGCATTACCTGCTAGCAAAGTTTGTTTCACCTTACGCTGCTTCGGTCTTTATCCGCGTAGATCACGCCAGCCCGTGAATTCATCGCAATGCAAAGCTATTTATCTTCGGGGCCATTCTCTGATTTCCTATATCTAGAATGTTGGCTCGGCGAATGCCCGAACCCCTAAAATAGCTTTGCATTGAAATAAAATAACCCGTCTTTCCGAGTTGTTAAAATAGATTGGTGCATCTGGAGAGATTCGAACTCTCAATCCGTAAGGCGTGGGCGCTTAAAAAACCCATGTGTATACCAGTTCCACCACAGATGCTTATTGAGTGCGACTCCTAACGGGAGTCAATCGGCTATATTTCGCGCCCGCCTAGCTAGCGAATCATGGAGGCAAAGAACCAAAACCCCAGCGCTTTACATATATTAGTCAGCTATGCAATTAACAAAAACGACTCCGAGGAGGTAAAGCCAGATCAGCATAGAAAGCACATATATCAGGTGCGCAGCTTGCGTGAATCGTTATAAGTGCTAGCTGGTATTTGTAATTTACGCCTATTTGTTTTATGATGCAAGCATTAAGTAACGACATTTAAACAAATAATTTATAGGCTTTAGAATGGCTAGATATAAAATAATGACAGAAAAGCAAGAAATAGAACGCGACGATAATATTGCAGAGTTGAAAGTAATTCTTAATGATAGCGCTAGAAGTATTTCGTGCATGAATCTATCAAGAAAATCAGGGGTGGCATACAACACAATTCTCAAGATTAAGAACTATGAGCAGCCACCAAATTCTCACTATACTATTGCTAAGAAGTTATTGAAGGCTGTTAATAGTCCGTATTTTTAGCCAATCGTTAAAGGCTAGCTTTGCGGCCTCTGCGCCTAGAGCTATACAGACGAAAGCGCCAGCATCCTTAGCGGATAGTAAATATTCTTGCTGACCTGTTTCCCATTTGCATTTAACGTGATTAAGTTTTTTTACCTCGCATATAAAAGGAGGGCTAGCAGGGATTACTATATCGCTAGCACCTTTTATTAACCCCATTTTTTTCTCTTTGTTAATCTGCGAAAACGTGCGCTTACCTTCATTTTTTGGATGGATAAGAATAGCTGCGTATTCTGGATGATTAAACCGCATCCACGATACGAAATTGATATGCTCTACATCCTCGCTAGGGTATGCGCCTCTGTATTTTTGATCGCCGTATGTTGGGATTAGTGGGTTAAATTTCATATTACACCTAATAAAAAGCCGCTTACTAGGCGGCTAAGTTGTTGTTTTTAAAGTACTTCTAAAAGGGAATTTCTTCGTCAATATCTAAAGGAGCGCTTTGTTGCTGCTGTGGTGCTTGTTGCTGTTGCTGTTGCTGCGGTGCTGAATCATCACGCCAGAATACTTTGCAGTTACCAAGAATATTGCCGCGAGTGCCTGCGTCTTTTTCTTCTTTGCTAACGTTCTGCGTGATCATGCCGTTATTGTCATACTGGTCTTTCTGATCAATATCAATAAAAACGGTTACGTCCATATACGTACCTTTTGCACCTTTGAACAATCTTGCTTTTTCTATTTTTGTCACGTCTATGGACATATTTACGCCAATTTTAGCCATCTTAATTTAATTCCTTTGGTTGGGTGATTTGTAGTTTTTGTGTATCTGTTAATGGTGAGGTTTGCTGTAATCTTTCAATAGCTTGATCAATATTCATTTTGCCATCTGCGATAGTTTTTAAAATCATAGGTAGTTTTTCAGAGAAGTCTTTTTCGCTATAGAACGGCATAGGGTTAACAGTAATTATTTCCCTTTTACGCTTATTTAACGGTATTGGTATTTTTACAACAGAATCCATGTGAGACAATGCATTGACTCTAATTCCTCCGTCCTCTTGCCCTGCCCATGTTACGCTAGGCTCTCGGTATAGCCTTATAGACCTTCCGATGTACTCTTGGTCTTTCTTGCCCCAGCAGGCTATTAAAACTCTCCTCATGCCCTTGGACGGCTTGTATGGTTGCGTTCTATCTGTAAATATAGAGACTGGCTGGTCTGAGCTAGGGTTAACAGTAACCCCAGTTATTGTATAAACCTCTTCACCACCAATTAAATCAATGGCGTTAAGCTGGTCCGATTTTGCTGCTATTGTATCGCCTATTCCTGACATTATTCTTCTCCAAATTCTTGAAACAATCCGACTTCTTCCTCGTATTTATTAACAACCCAGTATGGCAGCTCTATTTCACCGTTAGAACCGCCATGCGGCCACCAATCACGACTATAACAATCTGCATAAGTTGCTAAACCCTTTTTGAAATAATGGAAACCGATCATTCGTGAGTATTCGCCAAGATTATAAACACGCGCTGTGTGTGGTGCTGTTTCTTGTAGCGCAATAAACTTAAATGTTAAATCACGGCCAGTTAATAGCTTGTAAATATGCGAGTACATGGCGTCTTGCACATGATACCTAAAATTACCGATAGACTTTGAAAAATCTTCGCTGCCTGCGTGCTTGGTTTTTTTAAGGTCTGCGCATGTATCTATGGACGGGATTAAATAATCATATCTACAGCGCAATAAAACACCGGTTTCAGGGCATTCTATAAACGCGCTTAACTCTGCGATGCCATCCTTGCCAAGCATTGCCATAACATCTTTGTCGCGCCTTGCTTGATCAGTCATAGCGGCTAGATTTTCGCATTCGGTCTTAACTAATACGTTATCTTTGCCATACATTTCAGAGACTTTTTTATACTCTGCTGCGCGGCGGTCTTTAACTTCTGGCAGTAAATGATATTGCTCTTCAAAAACATGCGGCTCTAAAATTGCGGCGTGTAATGCGCTACCGACTACCATTGCGCGGGTTGTTTCGTATGGGCTGCGATCTTTGTACATTGCTGGGCTATCTGCAATTTGATCAAGGCCGCTTTTTGATATACCTGAGAACGAGTGGTAAATATCGTTTGGCATATTCTTAACAAAACAGCCTTTTCTAGCAACTGATTCCGGTAAGCGTTTTATTTCGTTGTAGTCGTAAATTATCATTTTATCCTCGCTCCAAAATAGAAATTAACTCTTCGCAATCTCTCATAATATAGAAGGGAACACCATCAAGCCCGCTTGGGTGGTTGTCGTAATCATCGCCCAAATGAGCATAATCAGAACCTACGACAAGAATTTTTGTTACTTTCTGGAAGTCGTATATTATCCCGCCTGAAGGCTCGTGAGATTGGTACTCATCAAAAGTACAACCGCCGTGAAATGGCAAATCCTTTGCTTCTTCTGGGTTTGTAAATAAAGAATGATTTTTGTTGATGTGAGCGTAAACATTCCAGTTCCATTTAGAATCGTTAGTCCACGCTTTAGCTGTGACGGCATATCCAAACCCAGTTTTTATCTTCCACTCTATTTTGCATTCCATATTACACCCCGTTGTCAGTTAATTAAGTAACGCCACTATAATTCATAATAGCGCTACTGTAAACAGTTATTGATCTATTTGTTCACTTTGTTCTATTTCTTCGCGGCCTGATCTAAATACCTTTCTATTTATCACAGATTTGTTTTTATCGTTCAGCCTGTGGGTGATCATTGACGGCACATCAAAGACAGCCTTCATTCCTACTATTTGACCAGCAGAGCGGCACTGTAAAATTCTTCCTCTAAACTCCATGCCGTTGACGTGCTTGAAAACAAAGTTATTTTTCCATAGCATTTTAGCTACTCTGTTATCACTGAATGGATAAAAAACCTCTGTTGCTGTTTCGTTATCTGCTAGGGCGTATTTAATCAGCACGCCATTGCCGCAACGGGTTAAGCCTATGGTCATTGATAGTACTTTTTTAAAGTCATTTTCTGTGTAATGCTTGCCAGTTAGCTTTGCATTAGGATCAATAATTTGAGCCTCGCACGAACGACAAAACCTTGCTGCAGTGTCGTTTTTTACGCCGCATTTGCAGGTTATCGATTGCCAAAAGTGTTCGCAGCGTCCATCCGTTGAGCTGTTATCATCGCCTATGCAGCGGCGGGCATATTGGCTGTTTTGCGTATAACAGGAAGGGCATTCTATTAATTCAGCCTTAAATTTCCCTTTGGATAGCTGTGCCTCTTCAAGCAATGGGTTATTGTATAACTCGCCCAAGCATTCTAGTGTGGACGAGTAATCCAAAACGAGAGCGTTTGGCGCAGTGCTGGCTAATATAATATCCTTTCTTAGTTCATTATCTTCTGGGCCGCTACCGAAATACTCCTTTGCTAGCTTTTTGCTTTTTATGTAAGGGCGTAAGCCTCTACCGATTAATTGAATAAGCAAGGTGAGTGAGCCGATATTTCTCAAAATTACAATCGTATCAATGACCGGAATATCCACGCCTGTGGTTAAGCAGCCCACCTGGATCAAGTATTTTATTTTACCTTCTCTGGTTTGGTCTAGTATTTCCTTTCTTTTCTTTGTCGACAGATCATCAGTTACTATTCCATAACTGCCTTCTGGTAGGTACTTAGCGGTTTCTATGCAATGGACTTTCCCAGCGCACGTAAGCATCACTGCGCCCCTGTCTTTTGCGATAGATTGCACCTGCAGCATGATCTGCTGTGTTTTGGTGCCTTCGCTCATAATCTTTTTTTGCATAGCGACGAGCTCGGATCTAGTAAATTCTTTTATCCCTTCTTCGCCTGTGCTTTTCCATTCTGAAAGATCATAATTAATATCATCGTTACCAAAACCAAAAAGAGTGGGCTTTAAATATCCGCGATCAACTAAGTAAGGCGTGTCAAAATTAGCTATTTCATCTAACCAAAACGGGCCCTTTATTGATTCGCTCGATCTGAAAGGCGATCCAGTAAAGCCGATTATTCTTAATTTTGGGTTTCTTTTTTGCAGGGCTTTTATTATTTTGCCGTATTGAGTTTCTGGATCGTCTAAAAGGCAGTCTTCCCACGAAACCATGTGCGCTTCATCAAGTAGTAAAACATCAGTACTAAAGTGTTTAAGCTCTGTGTGTAGCGCTCTGCATACAGTTCCTTCCGTTGCTGCAATAACTGAAAAAGTTGTTGATTTGCTATTTAAAGACGCAGAGAAAATACTATTTTTAACGCCTGCTTTCCATAGTGTTGTTGATGATTGAGAAGCTAACTCCCCTTGTCTAGATAGAATCAAACAGCCCATGCCGACATCTTGGCAGCGCTTGGCGATCATAGTCATTATCAATGTTTTCCCTGCGCCTGTTGCAGCAGTAACATAAACAGGGCCTTTATATTTTCTTATTGCAGCGGTTACAGAGTTGTATGCAGAATACTGATAATCTCTTGCTGTGAATTCTCCTAGATCTAATTGGTTCATAGTGGTCTATCGCTCCCGTGGTTTGAGTGGAAATTTAGTTCTAATTCTGCTTCCTTCCTTGCTATAACTGCAGCATCGAACGACTCAAAAACACCTAAGTGAATAACTTTTTTAGACTCAGTTATACTGGCTCTCCATTTTTTTGTAGCTTTATGCCAAGATACTCCCATCACTCCGCTTGTATTCGTCACTGGGTTTCTTTGGTTTTTGAAGTTGTCCTGCTCTGTTGTGTCTCTTAGGTTTGACCATTTATTGTCAGTACCGTTTCCGTTTATATGGTCGCATATTCCTATAGGAAGGCTTCCTGTCATTATTATGAATATGACGTTATGAGCTTTTATAAGTTTGTTATGTACGCATATTTGAACGTAAGACTTTCCGTTTCTGGCTTTGACTACTGATCCAGCGACGGTGTTCTTTTTTGCTTTATTATTGCTAACTGTTTTTCTTCTGGTCAAAAGCCCAGAATCAGGGTCGTAGCTAAAATATTCAAGTAGTGTTTCTTTTGGTATAAAAACCGAAGGCTTTGGCATAACAATTCTCCTTTGTTATATGTACTCTGATGATTGCGCCAGCCTCTGAGTGGGAGGTTTTCGGTTGCAGCCTAGACGCTCAACAATACTACCACCATTAAATATTAAAACAAGGCTTGTTATTAAGTTTAAGTGTAGTTACTATGTGTAAACAATTAATCAGCCTAAAGAGGAATGTATTTTGAAAAACGAAGCTAAATTTACCAAAGGGCCTTGGTCGTTTGTAGAGTCGAAAGATTTCGATGGAGAAGTGTACTTTCAGGTAAAGTCAAAGGAAAGCACCTTGGTAGGCAATGAGGAATACTCAGAACAAGCCCCTTATAATAAAGAGGATTTTTACCTAATAGCCGCCGCGCCTGAAATGTACGCAATGCTAGAAAGGTTATCGCCGCTACTAATGGAGCTAGATGAGCAAACACACCCTCTTATAGAGCTTGATGCGGTTGCGTCTAATATTGATCAGCTACTAGCCAAAGCAAGAGGTGAGAAAGCATGAAAATGTCAGAAGTGTTTGATTTACCTATGGACGTATCAAATCAAGATAGAGAGCCGATGCTTGGTGATAAAAATTATTATATATCTAGTTTTTGCGATATTTTAACTTACCAAGACGGCAAAGGAATAAAAAGAGCTGAAGCAGCAGCTCTGGCCATTAACTGCCATGATGAATTAGTCGAGGCACTGGAAGAGCTACTGTTTTTGTGCGAAGGAGAAAAAAACCCACCAAAAGAAGTGATTAGAGCTAGGGCAGCGCTAGCCAAAGCAAGAGGTGAGAAATGATAAAAATAAAACCAAGAATATCCGCCAAAATAGAGGAAAGAAAAACACGTAGCGTTGGGTGTTTAGCCACTGGCTGGAGTTTTTATGAACAAGTTAATTTAATGAACAAAATATCAACTGGCAATGTACACATCCTGTTAGATTCAGATGTTCTTTTTGAGAACGGTATAGAAGCGTCCCTTATTATGCTTTGGGATGAATTAATAACAAAAAAGCAAAGCAAGAGCATTTGTGTAAAGTTAAATGATCTGGAATACATAATGCGTAGAGCCATATGAGCAATTACGACTGGAGCCAAATCAAACACCGAGCAGACGGAAACTGGCCGCAAATACTCGGCTCTTTGGCTGGCGTTGATTCATCTATGCTAAAAAATAAGCATACACCATGCCCAAACTGCGGCGGCAAAGATCGTTTTAGATTCGACGATAAACAGGGCACAGGTTCGCATTTTTGCAGTCAATGCGGTGCAGGCGATGGCATGAACTTATTATTAAAATGCTCTGGCATGCAATTTCCCGAAGCTGTCGAGGCGGTGGGAAGCTATTTAATGCTAGATCCCAGCGACCAAAAGCGCACCTATACGCAGCCAAAAAAGGTTAATAAAATCACAAGCACTCGGAAGAATGATTTTGTTGATGAAGAAAAATCGCGTAAATGGATGGTTGAAACAGATGAAAAGCAGATATCTGAATTTTCAATAAGGTTTAGAATCAGCAAAACATGGCTTAATATTTCAGAAAAAGGTTATGCTTTTTTTCTTATATCTAGAGCAGGGAAGTTTACAAACTGTTTTCGCATTAGCAAAAACGGCGATCTTTCAAGCTACGCAGCTAGAGCGATGACAAACGGCGGCTACCACAGAATAAACGAAAACCAAGGTAAATCAATTTTCTTTTGTGTTAACATTATCGATTCACATTTAACCGCTCAGTTTACTAATTGCGAGTGTGTTTGTGTTTTCGAATATGCTAATTTACTGGACGCAATCGAACAGTACCAAGAAGATTACAAGCCAGAAAAGCCAGTCTATATATCAATAAACAATTCAGAAACAGAATTAATTCTAGCAGAATCAACAGGTTTTCAAGTAATTATGCCATTGGATTCTGATGATATTCAAACATCATCCGGTTTTCATAAAAAATTATTCAATCCAACAGAGGTTTTAGATAGTGAATAGCGACATACAAAAAGCACAGTTTAGTAATGGTCAATACGAGCAATTTAACGACGATCAAATAAAACATAACATAGCATTCAACGCAGCAGAAAAAAACGGAACAACGGTGGCTCACGAATTTTGTGCTGCTGGTATGTATGGAGAATTAAACAACCCTGTTATATGGCAAAACCCTTATGAAGATGAAGTGCAAGAAGAAAAATATTCTAACGTAGATATATTTCAATTCGCGGGTAAAGATCCATTATCGATGTACTGCAAGCAGCTATCAGATACAATAAAATTTCCTATCAATACGTGCTTTCTTCATGGCATGGGCGTTGTATCTAGCGCAATGAATATGAAGTTTCGTTTCTCTTATGAGGGCGATATACAGCCAACCAATCTATATGTCGTTACAGCACAGCCGCCTTCTACCGGCAAGTCAGGCATAAACAACGCCTTATCTAAACCGGTTCGAGCGGCTTATGCAGAGGTATCAAAGAAAAACAAATTGTATCGCGCAGAATCAGAAATAAAACTCGGCAAATTAGAAAAGGAGTTAGCCAAAGCTGTGCAGGATATGGAGATTAAATCTCTCGTTAAAGAGATCGAAAAAGAGCAGGAATTCTTTGATAGCGTACCAATTTACACTTATGCAGTGAGTGACACGACAGCAGAAGCGTTAGAGAGCCTAGCAGGACGACAGGGCGGTTTATTTAACATAGTAAGCGCTGAGGCTGATGCGATAAACGTGCTTATGGGGAGCGTATACGGAGGCGCACAAAGTAAAGCTAACCACGGGATATTCTTATCTGGCTGGGATGGCGAGCATGTAAGTGTTGCTCGTATTACCCGTGAAACAAAAGAAATTGAGGTGCGTGGCTCTATTGCAGTCATTGCCCAGGATGAAAGTATTGATTCAATTTTGGAAGCGGGCCGATCTGGTCGCGGTGTTTCTGAAAGAATGCTAATACTGCGTGAAAAATCATTACTCGGCACAAGAAAGCACGAACTAAGAAAAAAACTTAGCCCATTAGAAAAAGAAAACTATGCGCAATTAATAAACAATCTAGTTGGTGAGCAAGAGGAAATAGTTTTAGAATTTTCTGAAGAGGCTTTGCAGGAGGTTTGTAATTATCGAAACACTTTAGAGCCACTAATGCGCCAGGGCGAAATGTATTCTAACCGCTTGCTGGTGGGCGTTGTAGGAAAAGCAGATAAGCAGATTTACAGAATAGCCAGCGTGTTACATGCTTGCAAATACTGGAAAGGCAAAAACCCTAAAAGAAATATTATCATTGGTAAGGATGAAGTTGTAACTGCTATATTGATTTACAGCTTACTGGTTGAAACGTTTGTTGATGCTGCAGACAGTAAAGGTTTTGTTGGCGAAAAAACAGAATTAGCCGCCATTGGTGATTGGATCCAAGCCTACAAAGAAAAGCAAAAAACTAACAAGGCGATAACGATCAGAAAATTAAGAGAAGGCATTAAACGCAAGCCAGAATTTGCAGGCGTTAACGATTTGACTGCAAAAATACGCACAGAGTATTTACCAGAGTTAGAAAAGCGCGGTGTTTTGGTTTTTGATAGTAAGTTTGTTTTTGTTAATCCTAAATTGTAGGAGTGTGATATAATAATAACTCATCAAGTACAAGTACACGCGCGTTTTTGGGCTCCTAACCTAACGGCAAGCACAACCAGCAGAAGCAAAAGGAATAGAAGAAATGCAAAATTTTGTAGTAAAGGTTTACAATAGAGTTGCTGATAACGACAGAGACTCGAATATAACGTTAATACATTCGTCGTCAAGAGTGGAGACGTTTCACGCTAAAGGCGAACTATCTGTTAACATTTTCGAAGGGGAAAGCAAGCACGCTCTGAATTTTTCTATCAATGAAAACTCAGAAACCTTTCAAATAATTATTGAAAACGCAAACGGTAAAACTGTAGATAGATGGACTAAACATAAAGTCCTAAATACAGGAGAGCAAATTGCAATAAGAGAATAATATTTATTAACTTCTCTTTATAAAAGCCGCCACTGAGCGGCTTTTTAACGCCTGCTATACAATCACCCTGCTAATCACAGATAATCAATCCTACCCGCTTTTATCTAAGCCCTACGCTATAAACAACCCCATCCACAAGAACACACTCACCTTATACAAGCCGCCAAGCACAAAAGCTGCGACACTTGCGACAGGCTGCGACATTGTGTGTCGCAAACACAGCCCTACTCCTGCGGGCGTTTCAGCGATTTGCGACAAACGGGGCAAATAGTGGTGTGTCTGGGCGTCTATCCAGCCAAATAAATAGATAATTATAAATTATAATAAATAGAGGGGTATATTATTGTATATATATATTTATTTATACTTATAACTAGCAACCACGCGGCCTCCCGTTGCGACACGAAAAATCGCAAGAAATCGCAAAAACGCTGAAAGCTAGTAACTACGGGGCTTGTAGCTGCGACAACAAAAATCGCAAGTTTGTCTAATTTGTCGCAAACGCCTTGTTTTTGGCATTATTTATGTGAATTGTTGTTATTAACTGTTTACAATATGATTGTTAATGTTTATAGTGGCGTTACTTTCTTAAACAACTAACTAACAGGTAGAAAATTATGAAAACAATGAAAGCTAAATTATACGTACAAGCATCAAAATGGAACTGGGAAGAAGAATTTGATATCGCAGTAAGCGATATGAAGCATGAGTCATGTTCGTCTAGAGTTGTGGTTGATGTATGCGAAAGAATCGTTTCTTTTGAGATCCCAGAAGTAAGCAAAGAAATGCTTATCGCTGGTGAGGTCGATCAAATAGAGCGAGCTATTCAAACAGAGCTTGATCGATCTTTAAAAGCAGTTAATCAGCTAAACGAAAGAAAAGCTAAGTTGTTATCACTTGAATTTATAGAGGCGTAATCATGAAAAACCAAATAAAAACACTAGAAAACTACAGCCTAATCGATCTTTGTAAAACTGGCGGGCTACAGGATATTTATGATATTTCTGTAAATTCTGCAAATGAAGTTTGCAACCTATCAACAACAGGAGGCCGCAAGCGTCAAAAATCATTAGCCGCTCAGGTGGCTAAGTCTAAAGTTTTATTCGAAAAAGCGTGCCGAGGCTTTGTACAGGATAAAAAAGCCGAGATTAAAAGCGTGGTAGAGCCAGCAGAAAAAGAAATTAGATCATTTGTTAAATCTATGGATGAATTACGCGACAAAACAAAAGAACCGGTACTGGCCATAGAGCGCTTAGAAAGCGACGAATTAGAAGCTTATGAAATAGCCGCACAAATGGTGCTTGATGCTGAAAAAGCCGCTAGAGAAGCTTTGCACGCAGCGCAAGCTAAGATATTTGCGCACATGGAAGCGAAGGAGCAGCACGGTGAATATAAAGAGCTAAAAACGCCTATGGAATTCGCTAAATTTCATTTTGAGAATAAAGAAAACCAGGCGGGTAATTTTGATTCTGAAAAGTGGCTTATCGAAGAGGAAATAGAAGAAACAGAGGAGGAAAGGAGAGCTGTTGAGCTTGCAGTAATAGATAAGCACAAAGCAGCGCGCTTTATAATGCCAAGTGCTAAAGATTTACCAGCAGTAGCAGTTGATAATCCTAGCATTGACTTCGCAGAACTAGGCGCAGTCGAGGATCTGTTAAAAGCTGTTCCAGAGCTTCAGAACAATAAAAACATCGCTAGCGAGATAATTAGCGCTATTAAAAATGGCAAGATTGGCGGCGTGGAGTGGGATAAATGAAAACAACAAGCGAAAAACTAGAAAGCCTGCAAAAAAAGTTTGATGATCTTAAGCGTGATTTTTTAACCGCTAACTATGAAGGTATAGAGGCATTAGCTGAAGATTATTGTATTGGGATTGCTCATAAAGAAGCCGCCAAGTTAAAAGAAAAAAGAAAAAGATACGATGTTTTGATTCACGGGCTGCATCTTTTTAACAAAGAAAAAGAAAATACGCCCAAGCTGGATAAGGATATAGCCTCCTTAGTGAAAACTGCATCAAAATACCAGTCAAAGCATGATTCATTAAGAGCTGAATTAGAGGTTATAAAGCTAGACGAAACAACAAAAGAAGATTTGAACGCTGTTCTTGCTGATCTAGGAAAAGCAAAAGAAGAAATAAAAGTATTAAAAGATTCAGTTAACAGGTTTTCAGCAGAGCGCGGGAAATGGTTGCGTAAACTCAAGCGAGCAGGGGTGAAATTATGAAAACACTACCAGAAAAACCAAACGCCCAAGAAAAAGAAGGCCTTGAGCTATACGGCATTAACTCAAGCGAATACAGCGCTGTATCGGACGCTTTTAGGCTTGGCATGGACTGGGCGCAGCGTGATAGAAATACTAACTACACAGTGCTTAAAGGAATGATCAGAAAAGGCGAAAGACTGACGCTTGCAGCAGACCAAAAAGCAGACCGCCAAAAAGATGCAATATTATCGGCCATTAACGCCGGTGAGTTTAAGCGTAAAAAGCACCTATACCAGCCGTTCGGACTGTCTATGAAAACGCTTTATAGGGCGTTTGGTAGATGGGGGATGGATATAGAAGCTACTAAGCAGCAGATTGATGAAGTTATAAATCATAGAGCTGGTAATAGGCCGCCGACCGCTTGCTATAACACCCTTGTTGAAGCGATACCTAGCATCGTTGCTAATCTAAAAAGCAGCGATCCTAAAACATTTACAGAGATAGTGAAGGAGCTTAAAACTAGTAATTTAAGATTGCATGCCATAATGAAAGAGCATGGTATTAATTCTAAAAAACTGGTAAAAAAAGCGTTTATTATGCGCAAAAGCCATTACCAGGCGCCTGCAGAAAAAGCAGAAGTTAAATCATTATTATCGGCTAAGTGGGTTTAATATGAAAAACCGTAAAAACAAAAAACGCAATATGCTAAAAGGGCTGCGTCCAGCTCTTGAGAATGTTGTTTTATACAGCGCGCATTGTTTCGATGAAATGCAGGTAAAGGGCATAAGATCACCGGCGGTTCATAAAGCCATATTTAATCAAAACCATAGCTGGCAGATAATGCTTTTAACTTTTTGTGTTGATGGTAACGGAAAAAAATATTCGGATATGTTTATACCAGATATACCCGTATGCAACTCAAAAGAAGCTCAGTTAATTTGCGATCCAATCAGCGAGAAAATGATATCAAAGCTTAATCCTAAGCACTTTATCTGTTCTGGCTGGTATGCAGTATTAAGCGATAAAATTGATTTAAACGTGATGCTTCCAGATATTAAAGAAATGTTTTATGCGGCTGGCGCGTTTGATAGAAATATTTGCAATTTAGCGTGGTCTATGCGGCCAGAGAGTGAAAAATGAAAATAAGAAATGTTATGAGCCTGTTTAACGGAATGTCGTGCGGTAATATTGCGTTAGATCGTGCGGGTATTGAGTTTAAAACTTACTATTCTAGCGAGGTAGATAAATATGCAAACATTGTGACGCAAGCTAACTACCCTGAAACGGTTCAGCTTGGCGATGTAACAAAGTGGCGTGAATGGTCTATTGATTGGGCTAGTATTGATTTGCTGATAGGCGGCAGCCCTTGCCAGGGGTTTAGTTTTGCAGGTAAGCAGCTAGCTTTTGACGACCCAAGAAGCGCACTATTTTTTGAGTACCTTAATATTTTAAATCACATCAAGACTGTTAATCCAGATGTTAAGTTTTTACTGGAAAACGTGAAGATGAAAAAAGAATCTCGCGCTGTTATTACCTCGATGTTAAAAGTTGAGCCTGTGTTTATTAACTCTGCATTGGTGAGTGCTCAGAATCGACAGCGTTATTACTGGGCGAGTTGGGAGTTTGGACAGCCAGAAGATAAAGGTATAGTGCTTTCTGATGTGATAGAAAAAAACCTACCATCTTGCAATGTAGGACTGGCAGTTAGAAATAAATCTAAATGCATTCGCGTAGGTGGTCGAAACAGTCCGTTTGGAAGCAAGCAAGAATTGGATAGCCCATATATAAAAACCGATAAAAAGCTTTCAGTTAAAAATAATCAAACAAAAGCTTCTTGCTTAACAGGTGGTGCAAATAGCGGCGGCAATCATAGCGATATGGATATCTTAGTTATACAAAAAGGGAGAGGAAATAACCCTGGTGGATTGCGGGCACTAGATGGAAAAACTCCAGCAATGACAAGCTGTAGCTGGGAGCATAACAATCATGTGCTAACTGATGAATTAGTTAGAAGATTTTCAGTTACAGAATGTGAAAGATTACAAACTTTGCCAGATTTTTACACTCAAAACAAAGGAGTTAGTAATAGCCAATGTTATAAGATGCTAGGAAATGGATGGACGGTTTCGGTTATTGCTCATATATTTAGTTCATTAAAGTAAACTGTTTACGACACTATATAGATCCTGTATAGTGTCGTTACTAACTCTAATTAAAGAGGCAAAAAATGCAAATTGATCTACAAAAATACATTGATGAATATTATGAGGGTAGTGTTTACGAGTTTTCAGCAGAAGCGAAACTTTATGAGAATCCTGCGCGGGCTGTATGGTCGCACATTACAAAGCGTTTGATTGAGCTTGGATGCTTGATTGATTTAGAAACTGGCAAGATTATTTATACAAGAAAAACACGTAATCCTGTTGTTTATAAGTGCAAAGAGTGGCGCAAGTGAGTGAATTAAAAGCATGTCCGTTTTGTGGATTTAAACCAAAAAAGACCAAGAAGATACAAGAATACGGACCTAGAGTTACATGTAAAAATTATAATTGTCGTATGGCTGACATGAAAAGCTTTAGTGTTGAAGATTGGAATAAACGCACGACACCAAAAGAGCTATTCTCAGTTCCAATATCACTATTAGCCGATATATCAAGCATGTGTGTAGGCGAACTGGCTATGGGTCATTCTATGAACGCTAACGCAATAGGCCAGATGATATATGAAGCAACTGGCATGACTCAACCAGAGCTAGATCAAGCCGCAAGAAAAGCAATGCTAGAAGCATCTAAGGCCAACCAATGAACCCAATCGATCTTATCAAAAACAGCGTTGCAGCAGCCTTAGTACAAGACGGCTACAACGCAGCAATAGCCGATAGATACGCAAAAGACGCGGCTAATCACTACAGAACAAAGTCTAGTTTTAAAAATGGAGCGTACGCTGCTTGTTTAGCTTATGCGCGGGATATGGCGAAGAAGGGGGTTAGAAAGTGAAAGCATATAAACTAGAAATACTAATTATTGACCATGACGAGCTAGGAGAAGAGGGCGTCGTTAGTGCTGTAGAGGATACTCGTTATCCTAACCATTGCATCATGCCTAGTGTAAAAGAGCTTGAGTGCGTAGATATAGGCGAATGGAGTGACGAGCATCCTTTAAACTTGAATCTAACGAGTGGTGATGAATACAAGCGTTTATTTGGTGATAAAAAATGACTAATGAAGAAATAACAAAACTAGCTTTAGATAACGGGTTTAAATTAAAACCACAGCAAGACGGAAAAAACGCTTTGAACTCTTATGTTTTCTTATTTGCCCGCGCCATTATCGACGCATCAACCAAAGAAATACTAGAAGAACACCCGTTACCCGCTTTAGCAGACAATGAGCGCGTAGAATTAAACGATTTTATTAAGCAGGGGCTATTATGAAAAACCAGTACGATTTTATTGCAGAAATACTAACAAGCGTTAAAGAGTTCCGCGCCGCAGTAGGCTTCGGCAAACAAGATAACGCAGTACATGAGCAGCTTTATGCTTCCGAGTCTATCGAGCTGTTAACCGCTGATTCACACGCTGAAAAAGCTGATGCGCTGGCTGATATGGCTGTTGTAATGGCAGGTCATTATCTTGATGGTAAGCCGTTTTATGATTTCCCTAAAGCGCTGCTAGGACTAGAAAAGCAAGCGGTATTGAACGGAGTAAATCTGCTAGAAGCTTTTAAAATTGTGATGGCTTCTAATATGAGCAAGGTTTGTCATGATGATGACATCGTATCAACCGAGAAAAAATACTGGAATGAAAACGTATGCCTAGCATGGAAAAACACATCTAGTGATTTATGGGCGTGTTATTCTGCAAATGATTACCCAGACAAGCCAAAAGGCAAGCTACTAAAGCCTGTTACTTACCGTGCTCCTGATTGGTCGGGCGATGCTTGGAAGCTTGATAATAACGAGCATTGGAACAAACCAGAAAGCCTACCAGTAGAAAAGACGCCTATCATTGTTAAGCTGCTTAACGGCTCTACTATGAAAGCCATAAGACCTGAGCAGGTTGCTACCAGAAAAGGCGATCTAGGTTATTTTTCATTAGAGGGTATGTCTATTTGTAAAGAGTCGATTATTGGGTGGGCTTATGAATAAAGAATTAATAACAATAAGCAGAGAAAAAGCAAGGATATACATAGGAAAGAAGCTTTTAATATCATGGTGTTACGGCTTTTTATTCGGGTTAGCTTTTGCTTCTTTGTTTTATTATTTGAATTAGGTGGTTTATGAATAAATTATACTTCTGGTCTCTGCATTTAATATGCCTTGCCTTGCTTCTCGATCAAATTCATTCTATTTTTTGGGGTTAATATGACTGAGCGAAACTACAATAGCTTAATTGGCTGTATCTTTCTTCTAGGCGTACTTTGGATATTTTTTGGACAATAATAGGATTATAAAAATGAGCAAGTTTATACTTTTAGATAGCGTTATCTATAACACCAGTTTTATAGAGTCCGTATCTATAGAAAACACACTACCTATGATGGACAGTTATATTGGCAGCAAAGAAGGAGATAGGTATATAGTTAAGCTGTTTTTTGTGGATGGTTTCGCTGACGTTTTTAAATCAAACTATCACGAGGAAGCGGCAATAGAAATGGATCGTATTTTTGGGCTTTTGAATAGTTAGTTATTAACACCATAAGGGGCTTCTGCCCTTTTTTTTCGTTGTGGTATAATGTCGTTATGAAAAAACTTACAGTTAAACAAGAGAAGTTTTGCATGGCTTTTGTTGAAACTGGCGAGCAATCCGAAGCTTACAGGCGATCATATAACGCCAAAAACATGCTACCAAGCACTGTTAATAAAAAATCATACGAGCTAATGAAGGTCGGCCATGTAGCGGCCAGAATAGCCGAGTTATTACAAGGATTAAGAGTGGCGCACCGTAAGACAATGGACGACTTGCTTGCTGACTTAGATGAAGCTAGGGCATTAGCGATATCAATAGAACAGCCTGCATCAATGATATCGGCAACAATGAGCAGCGCTAAACTGCTTGGCCTAGATAAACCTGCGCCTGATGATGATGAAAAAGGACAAGAGCTAAATATTAACTTCTCTGTATCAAGTCCCGTCGATGATATCAAAGTAACTGTTGGAAAGCCTAAAGAATAATGGAATTATCTGCACCTCAAAATATCTTCCTTAATGAATTAGATACTAAGTTTCGCGCATATGTTGGCGGGTTTGGTTCTGGTAAAACGTTTGTCGGATGCTTGGATCTGCTGATATTCTTTAGCCGGCATCCTGGTACTGTTCAAGGCTATTTTGGGCCAACTTATCCCAGTATAAGAGATATATTTTATCCGACCTTTGAAGAAGCTGCGGAACTTATGGGCTTTCGTGTTAAAACAAATGTATCAAATAAAGAAGTGGCTGTTTATCGTGGCAAAAAGTATTACGGCACTGCAATTTGTCGATCAATGGAAAATCCAGATTCAATAGTAGGCTTTAAAATAGCGCGTGCTTTGGTTGATGAAATAGACGTGCTAAACCCTCTTAAAGCGACTAATGCGTGGCGCAAAATCATCGCTCGGATGCGTTTAAACATTGAGGGAGTCGTTAACAGTATTGGAGTAACAACGACACCAGAGGGTTTTAAATTCGTTTATGAGCAGTTCGCTAATAATCCAACTGAATCTTATTCGATGGTGCAGGCGTCCACTTATGAAAACGAACGCTTTTTGCCACCTGATTACATATCATCGTTAATAGAAACCTATCCAAAGGAATTAATTAATGCCTATCTTAAAGGTTTGTTTGTTAACCTCACTTCGGGCACTGTCTATAAGTCTTACGATCGCGCATTCCAAAATAGCTTTGAGTCGATCCAGGGTAATGAGCCTTTACACATTGGAATGGATTTCAACGTTACAAAGCAGGCTGCAACTATCTACGTGCATCGCAAAGGTAAAAACGGCGCTATTGTATGGCATGCGGTCGAAGAACTGGTCGATATGTATGACACACCGGACTCAATCAAGATAATCAATGAGAAATGGCCGAACAATAAAATACACATTTATCCTGATGCTAGTGGAGCTAATCGAAAGTCTGTCGATGCTAGTGTCAGTGATCTGTCGATGCTTGAGCAGGCGGGTTATACAATACATGTTAATCGATCCAATCCAGCGGTTAAAGATAGAATCAATGCAGTCAATGCAGCTCTTGAAGGTGGCTTGATGCTGGTCAATTCTATGCGCTGCCCTACAACTTCTAGCAACCTAGAACAGCAGATATATGATGATAATGGCCAGCCTGATAAAAAGAGCGGCAAGGATCATCAGAACGATGCCACCGGCTATCCTATCGCTTATTCATTGCCAATAAGAAAGCCCGTTTCTAATATCAAAATACAATTCGCTATTTAATTAACATAACTGTTTACAGTTAAGCAGTAATAGCTTATAGTGTCGTTACTAAATTAATTAAAGAGGTGTATTTATGAAACTAGAAATAAGCAAAGAAACACCAAAAACTTTAGATAAAAAATGGCCTGAAGAATTAAGTTATGTTGAGGCTTATGGGTATCCTTCAGCTCCAGTTCGCGGAGATAGTGACTTCAGTAAGAAAGCTGATGTTTATCTTAATAGTATTGAAAACTCTGTATCTGAAAGTAACAAGCTAATGACTGAGCTAGAGGCATCAAAATGAAAACTAACGAGCAGTTAAATACTTATCCGGTTAATGGCGAAGGGTGGAAGAGCGAGCATTTATATAGAGTTTTGGAATACACCGTTTCGGGCTGGGAGGCTATATGTGAAAAAGCCTTTATAACGGGTTCAGACATAGAGCTAAAGCCCTCCAGAGGCCGCAGAAGAGCAGAACAACGCCACACAGACCAGCAAATAGCGTTATTGCAAAAGGATGAACGGTGGATTGCTTGGAATGCTGGCGATGGTGAGGTTTATGCCGGTGAAAAATTAATGATCGATATTAAAACATCAGGCGAGCAGGATCTAGATATATGTCTAGATTCAATATTTACTGGGGAATCGATGTGCTGGGATGCTGATAGCGCTGTTATAGCCTACCGACTAACAACAAACGCTGATTACTTCGAAGGTGTTGAGCGGGTAACATGGCAAAATGGGGATTATGTAGAATTTTATTATACAGGCAGACCAGCGCAAGATCCTCTCCATGAGTTTATTGTTAACTCTGGGATCGAAACCAAATACTTATATGAAGGAGACAAGGTTATTTATAATGCTGCGCTTGATGGTGTAGTGCTTCGATGGCTAACCCTAGCTCAAGTACTCAACGCAGAGAATGCTAAGAGTGAGCCTAAAGAAGATGCTGGTATAGACCCTTCTTACCAATTCCGTATGGACGTGGAAAGCATGCTTAACCAGACAAACAGCACACCAGAGCCAGAGCGCAACGATGTAATAGATTTCGCTACAAAAGTTTTACACGGAAACCAAGCGCATAAGCACTGGCTGTTAACTGCTGCCCGCTGTTATGTGGAAGGGAAAGAGCTTCCAGAAGTAAACACGGCAGAACCTAAAACTACCGTTGAACCAGAGTATATGCCAAAGGTGGGCGAAGAGTGTGAGCTATCAAACTGCGGTAATCCATATGAAAACTGCACAATACTATTCTTAGGCGAGTCTATTTATGTTGTTAACATGAGGCATGGAGAGCAGCATTATCATAAAGGCTCTGTAGTATTCCGCCCTATACAAACACCAAAAGAGCAAGTGATTGAAAAGGCTATGAGTAATTTTTGCTCATCTATTAGTAGTCCTAGTTATCCTATTGAGAAGCAATCAGTAATGCTCGCTTATAGATTTGCTTACGACGCTGGAATGCTGATAGAAGGGGGA
>TARA_R110000850_G_scaffold913_3_pt1 | contig 32840 bp, 22 predicted proteins | sample TARA_R110000850 | Tara Oceans TARA_R110000850 (sample SAMEA4397586) | marine metagenome | biome: Polar Biome; feature: [SRF] surface water layer (ENVO:00010504); material: water (ENVO:00002006), including particulate matter (ENVO:01000060) such as... | depth 5 m | reverse complement strand
TGTGCGCTCGCAAGAGCCCGATGTTCCTGTCTACTGTTTCCGCCCTGATCGGGTGACGGCGGCTGCAAAATGGTTCCGGGAAAGCTTCCCGGCCCAGCCGTTCTATGCCGTCAAGGCAAACCCCGGCGTGCACGTGCTCGATGCCCTCTGGGCTGCGGGCATCAACAGCTTCGATGTCGCCTCCGAGAACGAGATCGAGCTGATCTACAACCGCTTCCCCGGCGCCCGCATGGCTTTCCTTCACCCCGTGAAGAACCGCCGGGCGATTGCCCGCGCCTACCATCAGTACGGCGTGCGCATCTTCGTGACCGACACGCAGGCCGAACTGCAGAAGATTCTCGAAGAAACCGGCTACGCGAAAGATCTTACTATCATTGTGCGCATCGGCGTGTCGAATGACGGCGCGACCCTGCCGCTGACCGGCAAGTTCGGGGCAAGCGAAGACGACGCTGCAGCCATTCTGCGCGAAGCACGCCGCTATGCCGATGAACTGGGCGTTTCTTTCCATGTCGGCAGCCAGGCGATGAAGCCGTCGGCCTGGGCAACCGCCATGGCCGACGTCTCGCGCATCATCATCTCGGCCGGTGTGACCGTCGATATCGTGGACGTTGGCGGCGGGTTCCCGTCAATCTATGCCGATACACCGCCGCCATCGCTGGAGGCCTATGCCGCCATGGTCGAAACATCGTTCGAGAACATGTTCGTTCTCGAGAACGCCGACCTCTGGTGCGAGCCTGGCCGCGCACTCGTTGCCGAAGCCGAGAGCCTTCTGGTGCGTATCGAACTGGCAAAGCCCGGCTCGATCTACATCAATGATGGTTCCTATGGATCGCTCTATGATGCCGTTCACGAACGCTGGGCCTTCCCGGTACGCGCGATCACAGGTGACGGACGCAAGCTGCGTGGCATGGCTGAGTACACGGTGTACGGCCCGACATGCGACTCGACCGACAAGTTCCCGGACAAGGTCTGGCTGCCTGCCGGCCTGACCGAGGGTGACTATCTGGAGTTCGGCAATATCGGAGCCTATGGCCGCGCAATGTCCAGCCGCTTCAACGGTTTCGGAGAAACCGAAGTCGCCATCGTGCACGATGCGCCCTGGCCGAGCCTCTACAATGCGATTGGCGCAGAAGTCATCGCGATCGGATCCAAAGCCACCAAGTGAACATCCGGAAAGCCGTAACGCCTGAGGACAAGCGCCAGATCCGGCGACTCCTCGGGCGGACTGGTCAGATAGGCTGACCCGCCAATCCCGCGCGCCTCGGTTTCAGGCGGCAGGACGCGGATCGTCTGGCGCGCAATCGCCGCGCCGGAATCCACGTAACTGACCCCATGCGGCGCGCTGGCGATCAATTGCCCGCGCACGAGGGGAAAATGCGTGCAGGCCAGTACGACCGTATCGATCTGGTCCCCGCCCGGTGCCTCAAACAGCGGTGCCTGCGCGGCTGCGATTGCCTCAATCGGCACATCGTCGCCGCGTGCATGCGCTTCGGCCAGCCGGACAAGCTCGATGCTGCCATGCATGATGACGCGCCGGTCTCCGGCGAACTCGTTGATGAGCCGGGCAGTATAGGCCCGCCGGATCGTGCCCGGTGTCGCCAGAAGGCCGATCGTGCCCGTCTCGCTGAAGGCCGCCGCCGGCTTGATGGCCGGAACAGTGCCAACCACCGGAATATCGAGCACGGCCCTGATATCCTCCAGTGCCAGCGTACTGGCGGTGTTGCAGGCGATCACGAAGACATCAGGGCGGACATGATCGCAAAGCAACTTGGCCACGCGCGGAAGGCGCTCCTGCAATGCCTCATCGGACTTGTCACCATAGGGGAAAAATCCGCTATCGGCTGCATAGTGAACGCCAAGGGCCGGTCCCAGCGCCCGGATTTCCTCAGCGACGGTCAGGCCCCCGACCCCGGAATCGAAGACGAGAACCCGGCCGCGGGCTGGAGACGGCGCAAAATTGGTGAACTGGAAGTCTGTCATGGCAGGAGACTATTTGCATTCGCTCGCGGCGAAAACGGGGCAAGCGGGCATGTTTGGCATGAGATTTGTTGTGCACCGCACAATACCGGCGTATTATCCGGTTCAGAAACAAGGATTTTCCATCATGATGGACCTCTGGCTGGCGCCCTGGCGCGCCTCACTTGCCCTCACTGCCTCGACCCTGGAAATGATGCTCACCGCGCAGAAAAGCCTGGCTGGCGTTCAGGGTGTTCCGGATTTTCAACCCATGGACGAGGCCCGCATGCGCGAGGCCTTCCACACCGCAGCCGATGCAAACCTGCGACGCTGGGGCGACACAGCCGATGCGCTCAACAGCTTGCCGGACTGGTACCGAGATCTGTCGCGCGTTCCGGGCGGCGTCATGACAGACTGGTTCGACGCGGCGCGACGCGGACCGAAGGACTAGACAAGCGAGCCGTAAAGGTCAGGCCGCCGATCACGGAAGAAGCCCCATGCCGCGCGGTCACGGTCGACCACATCCAGATCGAACGTCGCCTGAATGACCCCCTCCTCCGTGCGGCCAAGATCGGTCACGACGTCGCCGGCCTGATCGGCAATGAAGCTCGTGCCATAGAATACCTGACCGCCCTCATCGCCCATGCGATTGGCCGCGCAGACAGGAATCACGTTTGAAACCGCATGCCCCAGCATGGCCCGGCGCCAGCGTCCTGCCGTGTCGAGGGCTGAATCCTGCGGTTCGGCGCCAATCGCGGTCGGATATAACAGCACATCGGCCCCCATAAGTGTCATGGCGCGAGCAGCTTCCGGAAACCACTGGTCCCAGCAGACGCCGACGCCGATGCGACCCTTTTTCGTATCCCAGACGCGGAAACCCGTATCGCCCGGGCGGAAGTAAAATTTTTCCTGATAGCCCGGCCCGTCAGGAATATGGCTCTTTCGGTAGATGCCCAGCGCCGTGCCGTCTGCATCCAGCATGACGAGCGAATTGTAATAGGCGGGTCCATCCTTCTCATAGATCGAGACCGGGATCACAACGCCGCATTTCCGTGCGATTTCAGCCAGTTGCACAACCGCCGGATGGGTTTCCCATGGCAGGGCGCGAGCAAAATGCACCTCTTCCTGCGTCTTGCAGAAATAGTGACCGCAGAAGAGCTCCGGCGGCAGTACGACATCGGCGCCCTGCCCTGCCGCCTGCTCGATGAAACCTGCCACCCGGTCGATATTCGCCTGAACGTCGTCGCTGGGAGAGAACTGGATGGCGGCGAGAGTGATGGAGCGGGTCATATTTGGTGTCCGACGGGGCCGTGAGGGGGGGGTTAGAAGGGGTTCGAGGGGATTTCGCGGGTCATGCAATGGAAACTGCCGCCCCCGCGCAGAATGTTCAATGCCGGCAGGCCAATCACCTTCCGGCCGGGAAACAGCGGCTTAAGCTGGGCGAGCGCAACCAGGCTGAACCGCTCGTCATAGGTCGGGACGATGACCGCACCGTTCGTGATGGTGAAATTCATGTGACTGGCCGGCACCGGCGCGCCATCGCCGAAGTGAATGTGGCCCGGCGAGGAAATCGTCGAGACCATCAGCCCCGCCGTGCGCAGCCGGTCTTCGATGGCGAGGAGTATCTCGGCATTCGGGTCCTCGCTGCCGGTCGGATGCTGGCACAGCACATGCCCCGGCGCGATGAAACGTGCGATATTGTCGACATGGCCATCGGTATGATCATTAAGCAGACCGTCACCCAGCCAGATGACCTCTTCCACCCCGAAGGCTCCAGCAAGCGCGGCTTCGGCAGCTGCCTCGGTCCAGTCGCCGTTCCGGTTCGGGTTCAGCAGGCATTGGCGCGTTGTCAGCAACCGCCCTTCCCCGTCGACATCGATCGCGCCGCCCTCAAGCACCAGGTCATGGCCGCGCACCCTGATGCCCTCGACGCCAGCTACCGCAGCGGCCGTATCGGTGTCGCCTTGCATGAGGTATTTGCCGCCCCAGCCATTGAAGCGGAAGGTTTCGGCCTGCGCGCCGCCCTGGCCCGTCGTGATGATCGGGCCGGTATCGCGCAGCCAGATATCGCCGGTCGGCACCTCGATAATTTCAGCAACATCGCCGACAGCCTCGCGGGCAGACCGGGCGGCCTCGTCTGATCCGGCGGCCAGCTTCACGGGCAGGAAGCCCGCCGCCACGCGGGCAAAGGCGGCGATTTCGGCGCGCGCGCCGTGGAAATCACCCCCCCACTCGTCAGCAAGGCGGGGCCAGCCGCACCAGAGCGCAGACTGCGGGGCCCATTCGGGCGGGAGGAAACGCGGGGTATCGGTCATGGTCGCTGGCCTTGCCACAGGTTGCAAACAAGGAAAAGGGCGGCCTGCATGACAGGCCGCCCTTCCACAATCTTCGCTCTGGATCGCGAACGATCTAGAACTCGTATTTCACACCGATCTGGACCTGCCAAAGCGACTGGTTCAGGATTTCGGAGTTCTTCGACGTGCTGAATGTCGATTCATCGCGGTCGCCTGTACCCCAGATGCCATCGCGGCCCGGGTCGCCGTAGACGTACTGGCCATTTTCGATCGACGCGGCGCTGACCAGGCGTTTGTATTCGTAGCGTGTGCGCTCGATACGGCCTGCATCGCTGTCGATCAGGTTGCCGAGGTTCTCGATGTCAAGGAACAGGAAGGTGCGATGATTTTTCATCGCGCCTGGCAGTTCCTGCTGGAGACGAAGATCAACGATCGTCGACCAGCGGGAATTGTCGCCGTTGCGTGGCGCAATGTTGCCCTTGTACTTGTTCAGCTCAGACGTGGCGATGTAGGTGAAGAAGTCCTGCTGGAGGTTCACATCTCCGCCGAAGGAATTCGCCGAGAACAGCGGATCGTCAAAACCGGTCGGCACGTAGAAAGTCGCACCCGCATCATCGGCGCTGCTTTCATTGATGCCAAACACGTCACTACGTCCATTCGTGTTGAACGTGTAGGAGTAAGGCTGGCCCGAACGACGGGTCGCAAACAGCGATGCCTTTGTTGCGTAGTCAGCAAAGAACTCCTTCTCCCAGTTCAGACGCATCTTGAACTGATGCTCGACTTCGAAGTTCGACGTACCGGTACGCGGGTTCTGGTAGCTGTAGCGTGCCGTGTCGGAATAGTTCGACGTCGCGGTCGAAGACGTACCCATGCCGATATCGTTGACGTCTGCATGCGTATAGCTGGTGAAGAGGTCAAAATCGCCAACCAGTGTTTCCCAGTTATTGCTGGCCGAAACAGCCCAAAGGAGCGAGTTGCCCTTGTCAACACTGCCGACGATGATGGCCTGTGGTGCACCACCGCAGCTATAGACCGGACGGCCGTCAGGTGCCGCAGAAACCGGATCACCGCAGGTTGCGTCATACCAGTAAGGTGCGTTCTCGAGCTTGTTGTAAAGCACGTCTGCCGTCAGCAGCCAGTTGCCCGGTGTGTTGACCGCAACACCGAGATTGGCCTTCCAGGTCGACGGGATCTCGAACGAATTGTCGAGCGCATTGACCGAACCGTCCGGCGTCTGGTTCGCAAGTTCGTCCAGGAGGTAACCCGGGATGTAGTTACCCGTTGCCGCGTCAGGCGTGTTCGGCACAAGGATCGAGCCGGAGTCAGAAACGTCGCCGTTGATCACACCATCGTTGGAATAGCTGTTGGAGACCCACACGCTCGGCGAACCACCGGAGAACCGGCCGACACCACCGCGAACCGTGACGGCATCATTGGCGTCCCACTTGAACGAGAAGCGCGGAAGGATGACATCCAGGCCTTCCAGATCGTTCGTGTTGGAATAGCCGTAGCGATCAATGAAGTTCTGGTTTTCACGGATCTTGCCGCTCGACTGGTAATAGTCGTAGCGCAGGCCGAAGAGCAGGCTGAGATCGTCGCGGATGTCCCAGGTGTCCTGAACGTAGACCGAGTTATAATTGTAACCCCAGATGGCGCGAAGGTCATTCTCGTCATTGGTGATGGCATTGTTGTAGGAAACGTCGGTTGCAATCCGGTTGCGGAGATCGTCGATCGACGCGAAGGCGTAGGTACCTTCGGAGTTCTGCGCGAACAGGTTGTCGACATCGACTTCTTCCCGCTCGATACCAGCCTTCAGGGTGTGATTACCATAAAGGTATTCGGCCTTCAGCTTGTACTGCATGAATTCCTGGTCGAGTTCGTTGCCGTGGCGGAAACGGTCAGGTCCGAATGCGATGACGGTTCCCGTCGATGTTTCGACCGATCCAAGGAAGAATTCAGCGCCATTCAGGCTGTCCTGGCCGGTGGCCTGGGTCGTCTGGGCAATCTTGATCTCAGTCGAGAAGTTTGGCGTCCAGTCGGAATAGAGGTGACCGATGAAGGATTCCACTGTTTCCGAGTTGGTGTACCAGGACGACGGATAGGCGAGATCGGCACCTTGCAGGAAGTTGTTGCCATTCTGCTCGTTGATCGCGGCGCCTTCCGTCTTGATGTAGGTGAACTTCGCGCGGTGATCGTTGGAGATGTTCCAGTCGATGCTGCCGAGGATTTTCTCGTCCTCGACTGGTGGCACGCCGCCACCGAAATCGCCGGTGTCAAAACCATAGACGGTCGACATGATTTCAGAGATTTCAGCGATATCTGCAGGCGTCACATCTTCGATGTTGACTGCGCCAGAACCTGTTGGGCCCCGGTTCAGGGCTGCAGCTTCTTCATACTTGTCGTAGGAGAGGAAGAAGAACAGTTTGTCCTTGATGATCGGACCACCAAATGTTCCGCCGATCGTCTCTTCTTCGAACGTGCGGTCAACTTGTGTATCTCCAAGTTTGTCGCCAGCCATCGAATCGTCGGTCTTGAAGTAGAAGGCCGAGCCGTGGAACTCGTTGGTGCCGGACTTGGTCACGGCGTTGATCGTGCCGCCGGTGAAGCCGTTATACTCGGTGTCGAACGGAGCGGTTTCAACCGAGAGGGACTGGATCGCGTCGAACGAGATTGGCGAGCGCTGGGTCGGGTAACCGTTGGCGTTCAGGCCAAAGCGGTCGTTCAGTGCAACGCCGTCAATGGTCAGCGAGTTGAAACGGTTGTTTGCGCCGGCAATCGTCAGTTCCTTGGCGCCGCCCGACTGGACGTTGACGCTTGCGAACGGGTCAAGCTCGGCTGCGTCGGTGATGTCGCGGTCGATCGTGACGACTTCGTTGAGGGCCTCAAGGCCGAGCGAGGTCGTTAGCCCCTGGCTGGAGAAGCCGGCCTGAAGCTGGCTGCCGGTGACGACAACCGTGTCCAGCGTACGGGCGCCGGAAACAGTGAGGTTCAACGGATAGGTCTGGTCGAGAGCGATAAAGATGTCGGTGACGGTGACTGGCGTGAAGTCAGCGCCGGTCACTTCAACCGTATAGGGTCCGCCGACGCGCAGGCCGCGCGACGAGAATGAGCCGTTTTCGCCGGAAACAGCCGCAGAGACGGTGCCGGATGGCGTGTGTGTAATGACAACGGTGGCTCCGGAGACGGCGGCGCCGTCAGCGTCGGAAACCTGTCCGCGAATGCTGGAAGTTGTGACCTGCGCAGAGGCGATGCCTGCGACGCTGATCGCGATGGCGGAAACCGCCATGCCGCGACCGAAAGTGTTCCAATTCATCATGATTTTCCCCTGATGCGAATGATCCCCCGACCTGAAACGTGTGCGTGGCCGGTTTGCGGTCGCTTACTCCCGCTGCATGACGGATTAGTGACAAGTTTTTAACAGTTCAACGTAGGTTGCAGTAAATCGGTTCATTCAGTTTGCTGCGATGCAAAAAAGCCACGCTTTGAGGCTTCAGGGGGCAGGTCATGCCTGAAAAGGGGGCTGTATTCGACGCGCCGTGCGCTGCATAAGCAAAGAACGTATCAAGGTGAGAAGACATGACAGGCCTGAGTCGCGAATCGGATTCCCAGTATTTGCGCGCGACGCTCGTTGGTCTCGGCCTGCTCCTTGTTCTGCGGATCGGCTTTCTCGCGCTGGCACCGCTGAACCTCTATGCTGACGAAGCGCAATACTGGCGCTGGGGCGAGACGCTGGACTGGGGCTATTATTCCAAACCGCCCATGATCGCCTGGGTGATCCATGCGGTGACATCCGTGTTTGGCAATGATGAATGGGCCGTGCGGCTGGCGGCGCCCTTCCTGCACACGATCGGCGCGCTGTTCCTCTTCCTGCTCGGCCGCGCAATGTATGACGCGCGCACCGGCATGATGGCCGCCTTCGGCTATGCGCTGATGCCAGCCGTGATCCTGTCATCTGCTGTTATATCGACCGATGGCGTGTTGATGCCGTTCTGGTGCGCGGGCCTCTATGCCTTCTGGCGTCTGCGCAGCGGCGACGGTGGCTGGGCCAGCGCGGCGGGCCTCGGTGTTGCGCTCGGTGCGGGCTTCCTGTCGAAGTATGCGATGGTCTATTTCCTGATCGGGATCGGCCTGACGCTGCTGCTGGACCGCGATACGCGCAAGGCACTGCTTTCCGGGCGCGGGCTGATCGCCGTCCTGGTCGCTGGCGCCATCTTCGCGCCGCATATGGCCTGGAATGCCGCCAATGATTTCAAAACGGTCAGCCACACGGTGGACAATGCCAATCTCGGTGGAGACCTGTTCCACCCGGAACATGCGGTCGATTTCCTGGTCGACCAGATGGGCGTGTTCGGACCGGTCAGCCTGATTTCGCTGATCTTCGGCCTGTTCGTGATGCGCGGTTCGGATGCGGGCCTGATGGGCCGCGACCGCTGGCTACTCTGCTTCGTCGTGCCGGTCCTTGTCATTATCCTTGTGCAGGCCATCCTGTCGCGGGCCAATGCCAATTGGGCGGCGACCGCCTGGCCGGCGGCAAGCGTGCTGGTGGCGGCCTGGCTGATCCGCGCGCAGCCCAATCGCAGCCTCTGGTTCTGGATCGCCGGACTGACCTTCGTGGCCCTTCTGGCAGCGCCTGACCTTGCGCTCTGGCTGCGCCTGCTGATCGGCAGCGCGATTGCGGGCGGGATGATCGCCTATGGCCATTTTCAGGCCTATCGTCCGGCGGGGCTTCTGTGGACCAGCCTCGTGGCGCATGCTCTGATGGCGGCCTTCTTCATGACTATCGCGCTGATCCCTGCCCACATGTCGACCGAACTCGGCTTCGACAATGCGCAGAAGCGCACGCGCGGATGGGAGACGGCAGCGGCCGAAGTGTTCCGTCAGGCAGATGAACTTGGAGCCACGTCCGTGATGGTCGACGAGCGCGAGGTCTGGCATGGACTGGACTATTATGCACGCGACCGCGAGTTGCCCCTCCTCTCCTGGCGACGCTATGGCGTGCCGAAGAGTTTTTCAGAATCCGAGGCACTTGTTGCGCCGCTGGATGAGACCGTGCTGGTCGTGTCCCTGCATCCGGCGATGCGCCCCATGCTGCGCAGCGACTTCCAGGTTTTTGAATCAGTGGGAGAGATCGAGATTCCACTCGGCACGCGCCGCAATGGCTGCCCGATCACACGGCGGTTTCATCTCTATGAGGCATCAGGCTTCGCACCCGAGCGTCATGACGAAGTATGGGAGGCGCGCCACAAGGGACAGTCGGAATTTCAGGCATCGCCCTGCCCGGCCCTGAAAGATCAGTGAGTAGCGGCGCTTTCGCCCCAGAGTTCCTTGACCCGGCCATCCCGCCCGCAGGACGCCCGATAGTATCGGTACTTGATCGGGTTCTTGATATAGTAATTCTGGTGATAGTCCTCGGCTGGCCAGAACGTGTCGGCGCTGATCACCTGTGTCACCACCGGGGCCGGCAAGACACCTGACGCTTCGACAGCCGCGATATCGGCCTCTGCAATGGTGCGCTCTTCCGGGTTCGCCACGAAAATGGCGGTGCGGTAGCTATCACCCTTGTCGCAGAACTGACCGTCAGCGTCAGTCGGATCGACATGGTGCAGGAAGTAGGACACGAGATAGTCATAAGTCACCACATCGGGGTCGTAGGTAACCTTCACCGCCTCATAATGGCCGGTGTCCTCACCGCTGACCTGCTTGTAGGTCGGCTTGGCGACATGCCCGCCTGTATAGCCGGAAATCGTATCGATGACGCCGTCCACCTTGTCGAAATCGGATTCGACACACCAGAAGCAGCCACCGGCAAAAACAGCAGACGCCAAGCGCTTGGACTCGTCATGTGTCGGCGTATCCTCAGCGCCCGCACTTGAGAAGAAGGCAAGGCCGGTTGCGGCAAGGCCGGCAACAATCGCAACAACGGGGGCAGAACGGGCACGCATGACACACTCACTATTCATCAGGACGGCGACAATACGCGCCGCTTGACCTCACATATGGGACAATCCCCGCTGACGAAAAGACAGCAATCGCATACCTGACAGAATTGTGTTGAGCCCGTGTTGCCAGCCGGTGTCGAAATTGCGGCAATGCCGTGTTCTCAGGCAGGCCCGGTCAGGACACGCACACGTACACGGCTGGAGCGACCTGCTGAATCGACTGCAGTGACTGTATAGAATCCCTCGCGCGTCGGCGACCAGACCGGCGCACCGGCGTCGTCGGTCTCGCAGGGGGCTCCATCGACATACCAGGACAGCTTGCCGTCACCTCGACCTGCCAGGACAAAGCCACGGGCCGGGTCCCCATCAACACTTCCGGCCCACAATTCGGCGTCACGAGGCGGAAACAGGATTTGCGGCGGCGCGGCGGCGGCAAAGTCACGCATGGCACCCTTGGACCGCATGCGCTTTTCAGATGTCAGTCGGCCGCGCGTCTCGCCCGTATCGCGCAAATGATGGGCCGCCCTGTCAGCAATTTCGAACAGGACCGGCAAGGCCGCATCACCGCCGGTCACCCCCGGCCGCGGCGCCCCATCGGCCCGGCCAACCCAGACGACAATCGCCAGATTTCCCGCGACTCCGGCCGCCCAAGCATCACGATAGCCATAGGATGTGCCGGTCTTGAAAGCGATCTGAGGGGCATTTTCCGTGAGGCGTCCCGGCACGCGGCCTTCCGGCGTCGGACCATTCTGCAGGATGCGAATGATCTCGTCGGCGCTCGCCTCTCCGATCATGCGCCGTCCCGGACGCTCAAGGGACGCGGCCTCTTCATCCGCCCGCCATACCAGCGGCTTGGCGATGCCCTTGTCGCCTAGCGCCGCATAAAGCACCGCCAGTTCGCGTGCCGTCAGGCCCGCCCCGCCGAGCGCAATCGCGAGACCTGCATCATGGCTGGCTGAACCGGCAATGCGGGGGCTTGCCCCGGCAAGCGCCAGCTGGGCGGCGAAACGCTCCGGCCCGACCTTGTCGAGCATCATCACGGCCGGCACGTTCAGCGAGTGCTGCAAGGCATCGGACACGCGCACATCCCCCCGGAACATGCGGTCGAAATTCTCCGGCTGGTAGGCGGCAAACCGCTTCGGCAGGTCCGATATCAGCGTGTCGGAAGCCGCCGTGCCGTCGTCAAACGCCATCGCATATATAAAGGGTTTCAGCGTCGAGCCCGGAGAGCGGGCCTGCGCCGTCAGGTCCAGCCATCCGCCCGGCCGGTCGCGCGAGGCAGAGCCCGCGATCGCCCGCACGGCGCGTGTCGGAATATGCACGACCAGCGCTGAGACCTGCACCTCGGCCCCTGCCAGCTCCGCCTGCGTCAGCGCGATCCGCTCCACTTCGGCCTGCAGGCCTGCGTCCAGCGTGGCCCGCACATCGCCGCGTGGCCCGCTGGCCAGCGCCTTGGCCGTGCCATGCCAGGCCCGGTCCGGGAAATCGCGCCGGCGGCCGGGCACACCGGAGGCGGCCACATCTGCCACGTCCGCCTCGGAAAACACGCCGTAATTCGACAGCTTTTGCGCCACCCAGTTGCGGGCCCTGGCCGCCTGTTCGGGGCGGCGGTCTGGCCGACGCGCCTCGGGCGATTGCGGCAGCGCGATCAGCAGGGCGATCTCGTCATCCGACAGACGGTCCGCTTCGTGCCCGAAATAGCTCCAGCTCGCCGCGCGCACACCTTCGAGATTGCCGCCATAGGGCGTCAGCGTCAGGTAGAGTGCGAGGATGTCATCCTTGCTGAGGCGGCGCTCGATCTGGTGCGCCCGGACGATCTCGATCAGCTTCGACCCGATATTGCGATCGCGCGGTTCCAGCATGCGGGCCGTCTGCATCGTTATCGTGGAGCCGCCGGATACGACACGGCCCGAGAGGGCCGAGTCCACGGCGGCCCGCACCATGCCCAGCCAGTCGGTGCCATTATGCTGGCGGAAGCGTTTGTCCTCGACGCGGATCAGCGCCTCGATGAATTCGGGATCGATCCGGTCGAGATCGCCATGGAAACGCCAGCGGCCATCATCGGTCGGGAAGGCGCGCAGGGGCTTTCCGGCCCGGTCAGTGACCAGGGCCGAAATATCCCCTGCCCGCTCCAGCGGTGGCGGCAGCAAGGCGTCCAGCGCGAAGGCCGCGCCCACCAGAAGGGCAAAGGCGGCAAGGAGACGCCCGGCCGGACCCATTGGCCTACTTGCCTCCTGCCGTCGTTCCGGGCGCACCCACCACGGTCACGCGGCCCGCTTTCGAGCGCGCATAGACTCCGGGGCGATACATGTCCTCGGCAACGACTCCCGGCATTGCGAACGATCCCGGTGTGACGGCCCGAACGACATAGGCCAGCGTCACTGGTTCGCCATAGACATCGACGGCAGCAACGAAGCGATCGTCCTGCGCCTGCTGTGTCTGGGCGTAGGCAATCTCGCCCAGGAAGCCGAACGCGCCCGATGAACCTCCCTGAAGGCGGCCATCCGCCGGCCGCAACACGGTCTCGATCTCGAAGCCGGCTGGCAACAGGTCGGCAACAATCACGGGGTTCAGGCGGCGCTCAAGCGGCGTGACGGACACCCGCACGACCAGCTGGTCGCCCTGGTCGACACGGGAAAGATCCACCCGTCCGCCCGTCATCGTGAAGAAGGCCTTGTCGGTCTGCAGCTTCGATGAAGCGGCAGGCGGGGCCTTTTCCGGTGCACCCGTCACCAGCACAGTGCGGAACATCGGCGCCTTGCCCTCCAGCTTGAATTCGACGCCAGAGGCAACCTGCTCTTCCGAGATCAGGTATTGGCGCTCATTGTCATTGCCGCGGCCAAGACCCTCGACCATCAGACGGAACGCGTTCTCGCCCTTGTTGAAGTCATTCACCGCCAGAAGGATAAAGGCCTTCTCCTGTGTCGTCATTTCGTCCGCTTCCGGCACATCCTTGCCAAGCCGCTCAGCAAGGCGGGCCACGAGCTGTGTCATGTCGACTTCACTGGCCAACCCCATCACGCCGGCGAGGTCGCGCAGCGGCGTCTGGTAATAGTCGCCGCTATTCTGGTAGCCGAGGGCTTTCTCGGCCGATTCAAAGGCCGATGTTGCCCGTGAACGGTCACCCAGATAGGCAAGGCCGGCACCGATATGGGCGCGCGCCAGGGGGCTGTTGATCTTCGACAGATCGCGGTCGTGCAGGTAGCGCAGGCGGGAAATGTCGGCCTCGCCTGACTTGGCCAGCACATAGAGCGAATAGGCCGATGCGCGATACATCATCTGCTCGGTCGTATCACTCGAATACCGGCTCTCATAAACGTCCGTATCGTAACCATAGATGCGCCACTGGTCGCCGGTCGACACGGCGCGCAGGGCGCCATAGGCCCGGTCCAGCGCCTCATCAGGCACGTTGTAGCCGGCGGCCTTGGCGCGGTAGATGAAGTCTGTCGTATAAGCACCGAGCCATGGCGAGGCATTGCCGTCGCCTTCGCGCCAGAGGCCGAACGCGCCTTCAGATCCCTGACGGTTCAGGATCGTGTTGACCGCAGTCTGCACCCGGTCACGTGCATCGTCGCGGGATCCGCGCGCGCCCATGGCAACCAGCTGTTCGGAATAGAGCAGAGGCATGGCCCTGCTGACCGTCTGTTCGGTGCAGCCATAGGGATAGCGGTCGAGCGAGGCATAGAGCGTGGCCGGATCGACCGGAATGCTCGAGAAGCCGACCGTGACATCCACCGATCCCGGCACATAACCGGCAAGCAGTTTCGGATCGACCGAATATTGCTGGCCCGGCTGCATCAGCGCGCTCGTCGAGCGGGTTTCCGGCAGATAGGGCGAGCGGGTCTGGATATCGTAAGTGTGCGCCACCTCATAATTGTCGGGACCTGACACGGCGATGCGCACCTTCGAGATGCCCTCGGACTCTGCTTCGACACGCACCGGCACATCCGAGCGTTTGCCCGTCTGAACCGAGCGGGTCAGGCGGCTTTCGGCCACCGTGATCGGACCCGCCGCGGAAATCTGCGCGGTAAATTCGCCGGACGGCAATTCGACATTGTCGATGCTCGCCGTGAGGAAGGCTTCATCACCCGGCGCCATGAAACGCGGCAGGATCAGATCGGACGGCGCCGGGTCGCGAACCGTCATCTTCGCTTCACCCTTGCCAAGGCCGGTCTTCGACCAGGCCACGGCCATGATGCGCAGCTCGCCATTGAAGTCAGGCAGGTCGAAACGCACCTTTGCCTTGCCAGAGCGGCCGACCTCGACGAGGCCGGAATACAGCGCTACGGACTTGACTGGCACGACTGTCAGGCCTTCGCCGCCAAGCTGGTCACCGCCGGTGCGCACTTCAGCCGGCAGGCCCATATTGGGGTCAAGCAGACGTCCATAATCGTCATAGAGTTCAACCCCGAGCGCCTTCTGGCCGTAATAATAGGCAACCGGGTCGGGACTCTTGAACTTGGTGAGCTGGAGGATGCCTTCATCGACAGCCGCGAGTGTCAGGAAGACAGGTTCACGCGGGCCTCCCCCGAAATCAATCTCGATCACCTGCTCGCCACGCGGACGCGCGACTTTCGGTGCCGAGACTTTCAGATCGATTGTCCTTGCGCCCATATCGACCGGCACATGGGCGACACCAACAGCGCGGCGCGGCTTGGCCTGCAGGATCGGGTCGCGCGCCGTATAGACGTTGACCATGACATAGGCGCCTTCGCCCCAGGCATCGGAAACGGGCAGCGTCACGCGTGTGCCGCTGGACGTGACATTAATATTCTGGACCGACAGGACCTTGTCAGTGGCAACGACGATCTGGGCCTGGCCGTCATAGGGCGGGACAATCGTTATCTCGGCTGTCTGGCCGGGGCTTGGCGCCTTTTCAGGACCCATCACACGCACGCGGTCGGGCGCTTCGACGCCATCATCCGACACGCGGCCACCCCAGCCGACATAGAAGTCATCGCTGGCAGCGGCGCCAACATTGACGCCTTCGGCTTCGACAACCAGTTCATGGCTGCCCCATTCCAGGCCGCCGACCTTGATCTCGGCCGTTGCGCCCGTCGTGGTGGAGACCACACCCTCATTGACCTTGGTGACGGTGCGCGACCGGCGCCAGCGCCATTCGTCGCCATCGCGGTACCAGTCATAGTGATAGTCGATGGCCAGCATCTTCCATGCGAGGCGCTGCGCCACCGCGGCACCATCGGAATTTACGGCCACGACCTGAAAAACCGAGTCGCCGCCCTCTTCGACGGACTCCTCGAAGCCGGGCTTGAGGCCGATATAGAGGTTTTCCGGGCGATACGGGACCCGCACGCTATCGGTCACCGCGCGGCCACCGGGCTCCAGAACGCTAACCACAGTATTGATGCGCAGCGGCCGTCCCGCATTGCTGCCGGCATTGCCCGGCGCGACGCGAACCGTTGCAGCTCCTGCCCCGTCCGTCGTCTGGTCAGGCAGTTCTATGATCCTTTCCTCGAAAGCGGCATCATGGCGGCCGAAGGCAAAGCCCTCAAGGGCCGGGAACGGATTGGGCTGTGGCTCAAGCCGCGCCTCGGCCTTGACTGTCAGGCCGGCACCCGGGGCGCCATAGAGGAAGCGCGAAGCGACCGCGATCTCACGCGTTCCGCCCAGTTTCATCGCCGTCTTGTCATCTGTCTTGAGGTCGACCGCGATACGCTGGGGCACAAAATCCTCGACCGCAAATGTCACAGCACCGGACGTATCGGTCAGACCGTCGACTTCAAGAGCGGCGCGCCACTGGCCGCGCGACGCGCCTTTGGGCAGGCTGAAACTTTTCACGACAGCGCCGGAATCCGGATCGTCGAAACGGATCTTCTCGGCGACGAGGCCGTTCGGGCGATAGATCACGAGATTGCCAGTCCGGTCGTCAACCTGGCGTCCTGCACGATCGCGTAACAGGGCGGAGACGTTCACCGTTTCACCGGGACGGTAGATGCCGCGATCTGTATAGACATAGGCATCCACAAGGCCAGGTGTGCGCCGGCCGCCGGTGACATGTTCGGACAGGTCGACCGGTGCGCGTGTCAGGTCCAGCGCGGCCAGTTCGCCCTTGGCGCTGAACGCGAGCACCATTTTGGGCGCCATATTGCCGGCCCCATTTGTCAGCGGCTTGTCGAATGCGACGCGGCCCTGCTCATTGCTGCGGGTCTCGGCCAGTATCTCGTTGCTCATCGCGACCAGCTGCACGGTCGTATCGGGAACGGGCTTGCCGTCCTGCAGCGAGCGCAGGGTGATGTCGAGCCCGTTCTCGCCTTCATAAGCCGTGATCGCGAGATCGGTCAGCATGATCCAGCGTGAAGAGGATGCGGGCGGGCCTTGCTGCGGGTCCAGCTTGGCGGCATCGGAGATGCGGACATAATAGGCACCCGGCTCCATCGTGGCGATCACGTCCTGAAGCGGGAAGACAGACACGATTGGCGCGTTCTGTTCGGCCGGAATGTCCATCGTGCCGGACCAGATTTCCTCTTCCACATCGCTCGGGCTGTCATTGCCCCAGGAATAGGAATAGCGGCCCTGTCCGGTCGTCTCGCCGCTCGTGATGCTCTTGAAGGCCAGGGCGCGGTCATTCACGCGCGATACGCTGATATTCACCTTCTCGACGTTCACTGTCTCGATTGGCAGGCCGTCAGCATCTTCGCGCGGCAGGATCACACCTGCGCCCTTGAAGCCGACATAAGGCGGACGGTCGGCAAAATCGATCGGCACGGATTCTTCGCGCTTCAGCGTGCGCCCGTCGGCTGCCGGCAGGCCGGACAGGATCGTAGCTGAACGGCTGGTGCCAAAGGTCAGACCGCCAATGCACAACTCGCGTCCCTCAACGCTGAGCGCAGGCCGGAAGGCAGGGCGGAAGTCGACATAGGGCGAGTAATCGGTCTCAGGATCAAGCGCGGCCGAAAAGACCAGGCAGGCCAGTGGCTGCTCACTGCTGGTGTCAATGCGGTACCGGAAATAGGAGAACTCCTGTTCCTGGGCTGCAAGAGCCTTCTGGCGGCGCTGCTCGCGCTGACGCGCAGCAACCTGGTCCTTGGGCGCGCGCTGGACTACTTCACCTGCCGGACTGACCGTCGTATCGGACGCCTTGTCCTTGTCGCCCCCCCCACAGGCAGCAACCAGACTGAACAGGATGGCTGCGGCGGCGATCCGAAACTTGCCCCGGGTGCCCGTGATGAACTGCGACATGAACCTCTCCTGTATTTTCTGTTGATATCCATACACCGCTTGGGTGCGTCGCCAACAGGGCGTGAATGGGTCAATTCAAAGGAATGTTGCGGTTTCGTCATGGCGCGTCCGCGCCGGCATGGCCGACAGCCGTCTTGCCAGCCAGCACATTGCACCCGATGTAGGCAGGCATGTGGGCCTGGCGCATCCTTGGAATGTTTGCATTCGCGCTCGGCGCGATCGGCCTTGCGCTGCCGATCTGGCCAACCACGATTTTCTGGATCGTCGCAGCCCTTGCCTTTGCCCGGTCCAATCCCGAATGGGCTCAATGGATCTATGCCCGGCCCGCCATCGGCCAGCCGATCCGGGATTTTGCCGAATCCGGCCGCATGGGCATGCGCAGCAAACTCGCCGCCCTGTCAGGCATGGCACTCGCTGCGGCCGGCACGATCTTCCTGTTCTGGCATACGCCCTGGACCATGGCGATCAGCCTCGGTCTGCTGGCGGTCGGCGCCGTGTTCGTGATCAGCCGGCATCCGCCCTTTGCCGACCCGACTGAACCGCCTACAGATGTGAGGCTGAAGCAAAAGGGAGACTGACGCAGATGGATCTGGATCTGAAGGACAAGGTCATATTCGTGGCGGGTGCCAGCCGGGGCATCGGCCTTGGCATTGTTGAAGCCTGCCTCGCCGAAGGCGCCCGGGTCGCCATCGCCGCGCGCGGCGGCGAAGCGCTGGAGGAACAGCGTGCACGCCTTGCCGGGCAATATGGGGGCGACAAGGTGTGGGCCCGTGCCGGAGACCTGCGCGACAGCAAGACGATCAATTCCATGATCGATGCCATCGAGACCGAATTCGGCCCGCTTTGGGGTGCGGTCGCCAATGTCGGCCTGCACCCCTGCCCGCCCGGGTTCGAGGTGGACGACGAGACCTGGGATGGCGGCATCAGCCAGAATCTCGATTCCGCATTCAAGCTCGCGCGCGCAGCCTTGCGCAGCATGACACCGCGCGGCGAGGGCTCTGTCCTGATGATCACCTCGATTGCCGGGCTTGGCGCGCTGGGCACTCCCCTTACCTATGGCACGTCCAAGGCGGCCATGAACCATCTGGCCAAGGAGCTCGCCCGCGTCTCCGGCCCGTCAGGCGTCCGCGTCAATGCCATTGCGCCCGGCAATATCATCTTTCCCGGCGGTGACTGGGAAACCCGTTCGCAGGGTGAACGCGGCGGCGCGTGGATGAAATGGATCAAGCGCGAAGTGCCGCTCAACCGATTCGGGCGGCCCGACGAAATCGGCTCGGCGGCAGCCTACCTGCTCAGCCCTCTGGCAAGCTTCGTGACGGGCGCCGTGCTGCCGGTTGATGGCGGGCAGACGCGCTAGGCACCTTGCAGAAGCGTAACTGTGTTCCCCTGCAACGTTTGCAGGACCCACGCATTGTTCAGGTACAGGACTTTTCCTGCAGCGGCGCAGGCCGGTCTGGCCTGCCGACGCGCCAGAACACGAAGCAAGGAGACACCTATGACCCAACGCGCTCAAGGACGAAAACTCGCGATCCTCGCAGCCGACGGATTCGAAGAAGTGGAACTCACCTCGCCCCGGGAAGCCATCGAAAATGCGGGCGGTGAAGCATCCATCGTTTCGATAACTCACGGCACGATTCAGGCCAACAAGCACCGTGAACACGGCGCCACGTTCAAGGTCGACCTGACGCTGGATGATGCCAGGGCGGAAGATTTCGACGCCCTGCTCATCCCCGGCGGCCTGTTCAGCCCGGACACCCTGCGCACCAATCAGAAGGCCCTGGACTTCGCGTCAGACTTTTTCCGCCAGAAGAAGCCGGTCTTCTCGATCTGCCACGGACCGCAGGTCCTCATTTCGGCCAATCTCGTGAATGGCCGCGAAATGACAGGCTTTGAGGCGATCCAGCAGGACCTCAAGAATGCAGGCGCCCGCGTACTCGACCAGTCGGTTGTCGTTGATGCCGGCCTCGTCACGTCACGTTCGCCTGATGACCTTGGAGACTTCAATGCCAAGATTGTCGAGGAGATCTGCGAAGGCAAGCATGCCGACCAGCGCCAGTCTGTAACTGCATAAACGGACAGCGTCGCTCCGAAAGGAGTGAAGCGTAGCGCAGGAAAAGCGCTCTCCCTCGGGAGGGCGCTTTTTTTCGCGCTGACCTAGCTGCCAATCAGCGTGGTCGTGCGCCGCGGGCCCTTTTCCATTTCGGCATGCCCGGCCGCCTCAAGGCCCATTGCACTCATCAGTGCGCTGTCCTCGTCGGCATCCGGATTGTCGGTCGTCAGCAGGCGGTCTCCGACAAAGATCGAGTTCGCCCCGGCCAGCAGGCACATGGCCTGGCCTTCTTCGGTCATGCCCTCACGTCCCGCAGACAGGCGCACCCAGCTTTTCGGGAACACGATCCGGCAAACGGCAATCGCGCGCGCCATTTCCAGCACGCTGACTGCCGGGCTGTTGCCGAGCGGCGTGCCCGGAATCGGCACCAGCATGTTGATCGGCACGCTTTCAGGGTGCGGCGTCAGTTTTGCGAGTTCATGGATGAGACCGATCCGGTCGGCCCGGCTCTCACCCATACCGAGAATACCGCCGCAGCAGAGCTTCAGCCCTGCGCCACGCGCCCTGCCCAGCGTTTCCAGCCGGTCATCATAGGTGCGCGTTGAGACCACACGCCCGTAATATTCAGGCGAGGTGTCGAGATTGTGATTGTAATAATCAAGCCCGGCACCGGCCAGCGCCTCGGCCTGGCCAGCTTCCAGCATGCCGAGCGTGACGCAGGTTTCGAGGCCCTCGGCCTTCACCGCCCCGATCATCGCCACCACTTTCGGCAGGTCGCGATCCTTCAGGCTGCGCCAGGCCGCGCCCATGCAGAACCGGTCAGCGCCATTCTCCTTCGCGCGGCGGGCCGCCTCCACGACTTCGCCCAGCGGCATCAGCTTGGAGGCATCGAGCCCGGTATCGAAATGCGCCGACTGGCTGCAATAGCCGCAATCCTCGGCGCAGCCGCCGGTCTTGATCGAGAGCAACTGGGATCTCTGAACTTTTCCGTCCGGCCAGTTCTGTCGTTTCACGTCCAGCGCCTGTCCGATCAGCGTGTCGAGCGGGCCTTCGTACAGGGCTTCGATCTCGTCGCGGGTCCAGTCATGGCGCGGCTGTGTCTGTATCATGTGGAGCAAATCCTCGAAGGAAGGGAAACCGGGTCGGGGGTTTGCTAGCCGTCATCCTGCAGCGGATCAAGCTTGCACGCCGTGCCCCGCCTGCGGCATAGGCCTGCCATGCCCGCTGCACCTCCTTCCCCCAGCTTTGATGCCATCGTGCTTGGCGCCGGTGCAGCTGGCCTCTTCTGCGCGAGCCGGATCGGGCAGAACGGCCATCGCGTCCTGGTGCTGGATCATGCGGCAAAGCCCGCCGAAAAGGTGCGCATATCCGGCGGCGGACGATGTAATTTCACCAATATCCACACCGCGCCGGACAGGTTCATTTCGGAAAACCCGCATTTTGCCAAGTCAGCACTTGCCCGCTACACACCGCAGGACTTTCTCGATCTCCTCGCGCGCCACCAGATCACCTGGCACGAGAAGACCCTTGGCCAGCTCTTCTGCGACCAGAAATCCGGCGCGATCATCCAGATGCTGCTGGACGAACTGGAGGCAGGTGGCGGCGAGCTGCGACTCGGCACCGAAATCAAGGCCGTCAGTCATGCCGACGGCCTGTTCTCGGTCGACACATCGGCCGGTCTGGTCACGGCGCCGAGACTTGTCGTCGCCACGGGAGGGCTGTCGATCCCGAAAATGGGTGCCACCGGCCTTGCCTATGACATTGCCCGCCAGTTCGGCCATGACATCATCCCCACCCGTGCGGCGCTGGTGCCTTTCGTGTTCACCGGCGCAGACCATGAGGACTTCGCCTCGATTTCCGGCGTTGCCTGTGATGCGCGGGTGTCGACCGGGCGCACCAGTTTTGACGAGGCGATGCTGTTCACCCATCGCGGCCTGTCCGGTCCGGCCATCCTGCAGGTCTCGTCCTATTGGTCACCCGGCGAGCCTGTGACGCTCCGCCTCCTGCCCGATACCGACATTGCGGAGGTCCTGAAGGCCGCCAAACGCGACCGGCCCATGCAGATGCTGGGGGCCGCGCTTGAGGGCCTGTTCGCCAAGCGGCTGGCCGAGCTTATCCTCGCCCGTACCCACACAATACCCACCAACCGCCTCGCCGACACCTCACACGCCACACTCGACACCCTCGCGAGCACCCTCACCGAATGGGTCGTGCGCCCTGCCGGCACCGAGGGTTGGCGCACGGCCGAGGTGACCGCCGGCGGTGTGGATACGGCCAGCCTGTCATCGCGCACCATGGAAAGCCGCCATGTTGCCGGACTCTATTTCATCGGCGAATGCGTCGATGTAACGGGCTGGCTCGGCGGCTATAATTTTCAGTGGGCGTGGGCGAGCGCTGCTGCTGCGGCGACCGGTGCTGCGGTGTCATGAAACCGATGCAACACACTGCTTGACGCAACGGCGCGCTGGCGTCATTCGGTGGCCCATGCGCCCGCCTGAAAAGACCGCCAGCCAGCCTGCCCGGAGGACACTTCTCCTCGGCGGCGGCCTGCTGGCCGCCGTGCTCGTCATCTTTATCCTCGGCAAACTTGGCGTCCTTCCCCGCGCAGAAACCCTCAACGCCTGGATGGAAGCCGTCGCAGGCAGCCCCTGGGGCCTGCCCGCCCTGATCCTTGTCTTCTGCGTCGCCGCCTTTCTCGGCGTCCCGCAATTCGCCTTGATCGCTGCAGCCGTTGCCCTGTTCGGGCCCTGGCTCGGCTTTGCCTATGCCTGGATCGCCAACATGTTTTCCGGGTCGCTGACATTCTGGGTCGGGCGGCTTGCAGGCGAACAGGCCTTCCGGCGCTATGCCGGGACAACGGCCAACCGGCTCGCCGCCTTTGTCGGCCGCAACGCAATGGCGACCAGCGCGCTGGTGCGCAATGTGCCAACGGGTCCCTTCATCATGGTCAACATGGCCTTTGGCGTCAGCACGGCCAAGTACCGGGATTTCGCAATCGGCATGGCCGTCGGCATCCTGCCCAAGCTGGCGCTGATCGCCTTTGCCGGCCAGAGCCTGTTTGCCGCGCTCAAGGGCAATCCCGGTATCGCAATCCTTGCCGCTTTCATCGCCGCCGCGATTTACGCGGCCATAGCCCTTTATGCCCGCACACGTCTCGCACCGAAGGGGCAATCTGTTCCCCTGATCAGCGATCCTCCGGTTGACAAGGGGGCGAAACAGGATGATTAAAGGCGCCATGTGGAAGAATTTGCCCCTCAGCCTCCTGCTTACCGGCCCCTGGCCGGTGCCGTCTGCCTGATCAGAGGCAGTCGCGCGGCCAGGGGAATGCATTCGCCCCCCTATTGACAAGCAGAGCCGCAAATAATGACCACCAATCCTCATATCCGAATTTTCGACACGACCCTGCGTGACGGCGAACAATCGCCGGGCGCGTCCATGACCCATGCTGAAAAGCTCGAACTCGCGAGCCTGATGGAAGATATGGGCGTCGATGTCATCGAAGCCGGTTTTCCCGCCGCATCCGATGGCGACTTCGCCGCCGTCAGCGCCATCGCAGCGCAATCGAAAAGCGCTATCATCTGCGGGCTTGCCCGCTCAACGCCTGGCGATATCGACCGCTGCGCCGAAGCCGTCAAACAGGCCGCCCGCCCGCGCATTCACACCTTCATCTCCACCAGCCCGGTCCACATGAAGCACAAGCTGAAAATGGGGCCGAACGCCGTGCTGGAAGCTGTCGGCCGCTCTGTGGCCCAGGCCCGCAACCATACGGACGATGTCGAATGGAGCGCCGAGGACGCCACCCGCACCGATTTCGACTTCCTGTGCAAATGTATCGATGTCGCCATCGCATCCGGCGCCACCACGATCAATGTGCCCGACACGGTTGGCTATTCCCACCCGCACGAGTATGGCGCGCTGTTCCGCCGCCTGATTGAGAACGTGCCCAATTCCGACAAGGCGATCTGGTCGGCACATTGCCACAATGACCTCGGCCTGGCCGTCGCCAACTCTATCTCAGCCGTCGCCAATGGCGCCCGCCAGATCGAATGCGCGATCAATGGTCTCGGCGAACGCGCCGGCAATGCCGCACTGGAGGAAGTCGTGATGGCGATGAAGGTCCGCGAAGACACGCTGCCCTTCTCGACCTCGGTCAATCCAGCCTACCTGTCGCGCGCATCGGCCATGGTCAGCCGCATCACTGGCTTCCCGGTCCAGTACAACAAGGCCATCGTCGGCAAGAACGCCTTCGCGCACGAAAGCGGTATTCACCAGGACGGCATGCTGAAAAATGCCGAGACCTATGAGATCATGAAGCCCGAAGATGTCGGCGTAGCGAAAACCTCGCTGGTCATGGGCAAGCTTTCCGGCCGTCACGCCTTCCGCGACAAGCTGGAAAGCATGGGCTATTTCCTCGAAGGCGATGCGCTGAACGATGCCTTCAAGCGATTCAAGGCTCTGGCCGACAAGAAGAAACATGTCTTCGACGATGACATCATCGTTCTGGTCGACGATCAGCTGGCCGCAGAAGGCGAGCGCATCGTGTTCAAGCGCCTGCGCGTTGTATGCGGCACGGACGGGCCCCAGACAGCCGAAATCGACCTGACAGTGGATGGCGAGGAAAAATACGCGATTGCACGCGGCAATGGCCCGGTTGATGCCGTGTTCAATGCCATCCGCGAGATCGTCCAGCACAATGCCACACTGGACCTCTACCAGGTCCACGCGGTGACGGGCGGCACGGATGCGCAGGCGACCGTGTCTGTACGGCTGAACGGCGAAGGCATCATGACCACGGGGCGCTCATCCGATCCGGATACGCTGGTGGCCAGTGCCAAGGCCTATCTCCACGCGGTGAACAAGCTCGAGGCCCGAAAGGCCAAGCGCAAGGCAGCTTAGGGAACCATCCCGACCCTCATGCGATTCAGGTGTTCAGATATCCAGGATCGCGTTAGGAAGCGGGCATGGCCAAGGTAAACAATCTGGAATCGCTCCTCGCGAGCCTGACGGAACGTACGTCGGGCGAGGACGTCACCGTGCGTGACATGCTGAACGCCGTCGGGCGGCGCTCCTATGGGCCAATTCTGCTTCTGCTCGGCTTCATCGCCATATCGCCGCTGACGATCATACCGGGCACGAGCTGGCTGGTCGCGCTGGTCATCCTGCTGATTGCCGGACAGATCCTGCTGGGGCGCACCTTTCCCTGGGTGCCGAGGCGCATCCTCGATATGTCCTTTCCCCGGGCGGCGCTGGTAAACGGTGTCGAGCAGGCCCGCAAATATGCCCGGCCCGTGGACAAGGTGCTGAAACCGCGACTCCCGTTCCTGTCGCAACCGCCCTTTATCGGTCTGGCAGCCCTCGTCTGTATTGCCGCCGCACTGGTGATGTTTCCGCTCGGGCTTATCCCGTTCGGTCCCGTCCTGCCCAGCCTGGCGGTCCTTCTCTTCGGCCTCGGCCTGACGGCGCGTGACGGCGTCTTGCTGATCGGTGCGGGATGCGGGCTCGCCGGGGCGGTATGGCTGCTGCTGCGTGTCTGGTCCGCCTTGCCCTTCGGCTGATGCGGGTGAAATTCCCGTATCAGGACAGTTGCCTTGCGCCGCTTTAACCGTGCCTGTTACATGAAACCGTGCAGAACGCGCCGGGACCGGGGATTATGACCAATCTCAGCTATTCAGAAGGACGCACCGTCGCGACACGCGTGTATCGGCGGTCAGACCGGCATTTGCCTTTCATGCCCTATGGTCTGATACCGCTTCTGGGCCTGCTCGTCGTCTTCTGGATCGGGATGGGCCCATTCGCCCGCCAGATTATCGAACAGCGGGCCATCCAGTCGGCTGAAAGTACGCTGGCGGCCAATGGTGCCGACTGGGCAAGCGCACATGTATCCGGTCAATGGGTCTGGCTCGAAGGCAAGCCGCCCTCCCGTATGGAAGGCGAGCAACTCATCGCTCTTGTAAGGGCGGCCCAGACACCCACCTGGCTTGGATCTGCGACGCCCGTGACTCGCGTCTATGCCCAGTTCGGGTCAGGCGTGGTTATGCCTTCAGCCATCCGAAAGCCGGAATGGACCTATCGCCTCTCCGATGGCGTGCTGCGGCTGGAAGGCATCGTACCGGACGAGGTCACGCGCAGCTCGCTGGTGGCCGCGGCCGAAAGCAAGATCAACCCACCCCGCCTCGCCAGCATCGCTGATGTCCTGGACGTCACCCACGTGGACGACAATCCTGAATATACCGAGGTGGCCCTGCATGCGATTGATGCCGTCAGCCGCTGTGATCGCGGTGTCGCCGTTTTCCTGAACGAAGAGTTCTCGCTGAAATGCGAACTGCCGGAATCGAGAGCCGCAGCCCTTCAGCAACATATCGCCAGCCCCCTTTCTGTCGGCCGCCTCGGAAATATCGATATCCTGCCCAATGAAGCCGTCGCGACCTGCGAGACATCGCTCGCAGACCTCCTCGGCACCGCTCACATACAATTTGCCCCCTCCAGCGCCCAAATCGATGCGCGAAGCTCATCCCTGCTGCAGTCCGTCGCTGACGCGGCAAAAGCCTGTCCCGGCACGCTGCGCATCGAGGGACATACCGACAGCATGGGCACGGCGAATGCGAATGAATTGCTCGGCGATGCCCGCGCTGAAGCGGTACGAGACGCCTTGATCGCCCGCGGCGTGCCCGCTGACCGTCTGCGGGCCGAAGGCTTTGGCGCGCGCAGGCCCATTGACGATAACAGCACAGCGGAAGGCCGCGCGCATAACCGGCGCATCGAAATTCGCGTCGTCCGTGCATCCGATTGACCCAGGCGGCCCATTCGGGCTCTTTTGGGAGTAGCGAGACAATATCATGTGGTTCCTTCTTACTCAGATCTTCCCCCTGCTGCTGCTGGCCGCCATTCTTGGCGCCGTGCTGGCCTATTGGTGGCTGAGAAACCGTCAGGAAGGCATCACCGAATCCTATGACCGCATTACAGAGCGACTGGACGCCCTCAGCACCCGGCCCGAACCCGCCGCGCGGGAAGATTATGAGGCCGGCATGGCGCTCATCTCATCGGCCGTCAGGTCGCTGCGCATGCCGGACATGGACCCGGTAAACCAGCGTCTTTCAGCCGTGGAGGCGGCCGTCTCAGGCATTGTCATGCCCGAAACCGATCTTGCTCCGCTCCAGACCATGCTTGATGGGTTGGACACACGCCTCAACGAGATCGAACGCGCCATCACAGACTTTACGCTCCCCGAAACAGATCTCAGCCCCCTTGAGGGCAAACTTGACGGGCTGGAATCGCGCCTGTCTAACCTGGGCGCATCGGTCGCCAACCTGCGCAACACAGACCTCGCCCCGATTGACGGGCGCTTCGGAAGGCTCGAAGAATCGCTGGCTGCGATCAAACTGCCCGAAGTGGACCTCGGCCCGCTGCATAGCGGTCTCGCCCGTCTTGACCTCACCATCGCCGGGCTGGACCGACCGCAAACCGATCTAGGGCCGCTCCAGACGCGGCTGTCTGAATTCGAGTCCCGCATTACCCTTCTCGGAGACCGGCTCGAGGCGGCGCAGAAGCGGGATTTCGAGAAACTGTCATCTGACATTACCGGCATTGCATCGGGCGTATCAGGTATTGAAATGCCGGACCTTGGTTCGATCTATCAAAGGCTGGTCAGCGTCGAACACGCCATTGCAAGCTTCACCATTCCCGAGCCGAATATGACACCGCTCTATGAACGGATGGCCGCGCTCGAGGAATCACTGGCGGCGGTACGTACCAACCTGCCCGGAGCGCCGGACCTGACGCTGGTGGAGCGGCGCATCGCCAGCCTGCAGGAAGCCTTTCTGACGCAAAGCCCGCCTGACCTGACACCCGTCCTGAACGCGGTCCAGGCCATCGAAGGCAATCTTGATCTGGAAGCGATGGAAAACCGGCTGAACGCCATCGAATACGGGCTGGCCGCAATCCACCACACGCTGCGGGCCCGGCCGGATTCCGCAGCTGCCCGCGCCGAACGCGAACCACGCGCCCGCGCTGAAGCAACCGCCCGTCCGCCCGCCACTGAACGGCGTGCTCCAGCCCCTGCCACCCTCTCACCCCCACCCCCGCGCGACCTTGACCCCATCAATGCCGCCCGCCGGGAGAATGACGAGGCGAACCTGCTGGTCGAAGCCGCCTTCGGCGACGCGGACGATCTTGAACGGATTAATGGCGTCGGCCCTATGCTGTGCGAATTGCTGCACGAAATCGGCGTGTTCTATTTCTGGCAGGTCGCCGAGTGGAGCGCGCAGGACGTGGACTGGGTCGATGACAAGCTGATGCATTTCAAGGGCCGGATCCAGCGCGACAAATGGGTGAGTCAGGCGCAGCAGCTCGCCGCCCTGCCGGGATCCGCCAGACGTCCGGGATCCTGATCAGCTTTCCGCCTGAGCGCCGGTCTCGACCGACAATTCCTGAAATTGCGCTTCGGCCCGCACGCGCGGCAGCGCCTCAGGATGCTCGGCCTGCAGCCAGGCGATCATGTGTTCGCGAATATGACAACGAAGGTCCCAGGCCTCTGGTGAATTGCGCGCGCTGGCCAGCGCCCGGATCGTCAATGTCGCATTGTCGCGCGTCTCGGTGACCTGCAGATTGACAACATCCCCATCCCAAAGGGGTGTACGCCTGCAAATTTCGGTCAGCTTCTCGCGCATGGCCTCAATCGGCGCGGTATAGTCGACATACCAGAACACGCTGCCAATGATGGAGGCGGTTTGCCGGGTCCAGTTCTGGAATGGCCTGTCAGTAAAATAGGACACCGGCACGATGAGTCGGCGCCAGTCCCATATCTTCACGACGACATAGAACAGGCCGATCTCTTCAATCCAGCCCCATTCCCCTTCGATCACCACGGCATCCTTGATCCGGATTGGCTGTGTGAAGGCGATCTGCAGGCCCGCAATCAGGTTACTGAGCAGCGGCCGTGCCGCAATGCCGAGCGCGAGGCCTGCAATCCCGGCCGATGCAAACAGGCTGACGCCAATCTGCCTGACACCCGGAATGACGGTGAAGGCGGCCGCCAGCGTGACAATCGCGCCGAGCACCACCCAGACACGGCGTGTCACATCCAGGCGTGTGGCAAGCTTGCGGGCCGTCAGATCGTCTGGCTGGTCCATTTTGAGATTGGCCAGGCGGCGCTTGGTGAGGCCATCAACAAAGGTCGTAATCGCCCAGCCGATTGCACAGACGACAAGCACACGCGTCAGCACGGCCAGCGGGTCAAGCAAGTTGTCGGGTAGCGCAAATCTGGCAGGCAGAAAATGAGGTCCGGCACCGCAGGTCAGCGCGCCAAGCGCCAGTAGCACCGGCGGACGAAATCGTCTTATCCAGCGGATTCGAAGGCGAAGTGAGTCATTTGAAGCGATATGTCTGTCCTTTTGCAGGCTGAATGCCGGGGATGATGCTGTTGGCCTCAACTCACCGGGTCAACCCGCGCAGGCTCTGCAGGTTCCCAAAATCGCAGCCTGATAACACTTGCCCGCTTGGCGCACGGATATTGGGCAATCGCTGAGGCTGCCCCCGGCTTGACACAGGCTTCAAGTCCGGCGACCCCAACAGCGTGAAAACAGACACGTCCCTCCCCCCCGTGCGGGGCAAGATCCTGCAGAACGCCAGCCTCGCGCCCTATACATGGTTTCGGGTGGGCGGCCCGGCCGACTGGTTGTTCCTGCCGGCAGATGCGGAGGATTTATCCCTGTTCCTTCGCGAGCTCGATCCGGCCGTTCCGGTGACCACGCTGGGCGTCGGATCGAACCTGATTGTGCGCGATGGCGGCGTCGAAGGCGTTACCATCCGGCTGATGGGCAAATATTGGGGAGATGTTGCTGCGGTCAACGCAACCACCCTGTCGGTCGGGGCCGGTGCACTCGATCTCGCGGTCGCCAAAGCGGCTGCGGCCAACGGCATGCGCGGCCTCGAATTCCTGTCCGGCATTCCCGGCTCAATTGGCGGGGCCACCCGCACCAATGCCGGGTGCTATGGACGCGAGTTGAAGGACGTCCTGAACAAGCTCGAAGGCATCACACGCGCAGGTGAACCGGTCGTCTACCAGGGTGAGGTGGCTGACTACGGGCTTCCAACCGTGAAGATGGACTATCGTCATTCCGAATTGCCGGAGGACTTCATCGTCACCCGCCTTCTCCTCTCAGGCGACGACATCGACGATCCGGCCGCGATCCTGGCCGACATTGAAACCCTTCAGGCACGCCGGGCCGAGACGCAGCCAATTCGTGACAAGACGTCAGGCTCAACCTTTGCCAATCCCGACCCGCCCGGAACCCCCGATCAACGGTCAGCCTGGAAGGTCATTGACGCTGCCGGATGCCGCGGCCTGCGTGTCGGCGGCGCGCAGGTTTCGGAAAAGCACTGCAACTTCCTGATCAATACAGGCAATGCCACGGCGGCTGACCTCGAAGCCCTCGGCGAACTTGTTCGTGCCCGTGTATTCGATCACAGCGGAATTCACCTGCGCTGGGAAGTGCGCCGGATTGGTCGGCTCCAGCTTCCCGCGTGATGCGGGCTAGAAAGTGCCGTTCAGTTCGAACGTGACGATCGGTCCGAAATGGCGGGTTCGGGATTCAGACAGAATGATCGGGCCGAGGCGGTTGGGCTCGTATAAGTCCCGGCTCAACCAGTCACGCTGGTCAAGGATATTACCCAGCACCAGTTTCCCCGTCAGGCCCATCAGGTCCTTGTGCTCGACATAGGCATACGAGAAGGGTGGCTGGCTGCCCGAATGCAGGCGCTGGTCGAGCGTATATTCAGGATTCCCATTGTACGATTCCAGATAGACCCCAACGGCCCAGTCCGTCGTCGGAATATCGCGCCGTAACTCCGCATTGAAATGGTAGATGTTGCTGCCACTAATCGGCCGGTCGATACCGGTCAGGGGGTCCTCGACACGGGAATTGCGCCACTCACCGCTGAAGGTCAGCTCGGTTCCTGACAGTCCAAGCCTCGCGAGTCGGAATGTTGCGTCCAGGTCGGCACCGACACGCCAGGCTGACTCGATATTGCCCGGGCCATCACCGGTTCCGATCGGAATCCTGTCCACGATGTCTTCAATGTCAGATCCGAACACGGTCAGCGTCGCAGCACCCCAATCCTTCAGGTCTTTCTCTGCCGTGATGCTCAGCTTCCAGGCCTGCTCGGGCACGATCTCGGAATTGCCTTCACTGCCATTCCCCTGATTAAGGTTCACCGAGGAAATAAAGTCGAAGAAATCGAGCTGGCCGACTTCCCGGTCCAGCCTCGTGACGAGTTGAAGCGTTGGATCAACCTGCCAGGACAGGCTGGCAAATCCCTTCGGGCGGGTGAAAGTGCGCAGGTTCTCTGCATCGCCGGTCTGGGACAGTTCCGACATTTCCGCGCCCAGTGAAACCTGCAGGTTGAGGCTCGGTGAGAGCACACGGCCGTGCGTTACGGACAGCTCTCCGCGTTGCTCCTCCACACGCGAGTTGGCATTCGGCAAGACCTCCTCAGCGAGCGGAGCACCCCCTTTCGAGCGGAGTAAGGACGATTGCGCATCGAGAAAATTGAAGGCGCCTTCGAGCGATACTTGCCAGTCGCGTCCCTCCGTCGGCACCCACGCATATTCGCTGCGGAGAATGTATTCGCCTTCCTCAACGGTCTGCTGGAACACCGATTCTGAAATACCCGTGCCATCCAGGTTTCCGCGCAGGACATGGTCGACGGTCGGGCTGTCTTCGCGGCGGACAAGGGCGATTGCCTTAAGGCGTCCCGGTCCGAAGCCGCGTTCATAATCGGCGCCGATCTCGGCATGTGTTTCATCTTCAGAGCCCTGAAACAGGCGACGTCCGGCTATGCTGCCCACAGGGAACAGTTTTGACACTTCCTTGTCTTCGGGCTGGTAGGCCGCAAACCTGGCGCTGAGATTTGCGACCGAGCCATCGTCCGGACTCCATGCGAGCGTTCCGGCCAGCGATGCGGCTTCCGCGTCATAGGTGTAGTCTTCTTTCCGCGTTTCTATCACTTTGCCTGAACCATCGGCAATCCGTTCCGGCCCGGCACTGGCACCGCGCTCGGGATCGCTCTCGGCTTCAATCGCCCAGCTCAGCGCACCTTTCTGGCCTGAGACGGTCACGCCGAAATCATTGTAGGTCGGGCGCAGATTTTCCCGGCTGCGCACTTTCCAATGCCAGTTGCCCGAAACGCCTGCGGAATCCCTGGTCGTCACATTCACAACCTGTCCGGACAGTCCGGGGATCCCCAGCGCCGTGCCGTCCAGCACTTCAATCGTGTCGACATTGATCGTAAGAATGCGTCCAAGAACTGCCTTGGCGTCATTCGATTTGCCCGAAACCCGCTGCCCGTTGATCAGGACATTGCCCGTTGCCTGGCCGAACCCGCGTGAGTCGCTGTCGCCGCTATCAATGGAAAAGCCGGGAATGCGCTGCACGATTTCGAGCGCCGTACGCGGGGCGAACTGCACAAAATCCGCCGCTGAATAGACCGCTTTGTCGATTGTGCTGTTCGCGACTGCCAGATCGGCAGCATACGCGTTCGGCGCCATGAGGGCCGCAATCACGCTTGCATACAGTGGCGTACGGTGTTTCATCTGGCTGTTTCCTCACGACACATTATTCTTCTGGAAAACAACGGGGCTCACCGTCACCTTCATCGTCTATCGATATGAGTCGACTACACATGTAGTCATTCGCTGGCAATGTCTGTTTAGTGACTTTTTCGTAACTTGAAGTGGATCATGATCGGGTTTCGCCTGACTCGTGCCGCTTTCGTGCGGCACAGGCGATGGCAAGCGGCAGAAAATCCGCACACACCAAGCAAGAAGGACTGGCCATGAAACGCGTAGCGGTCATTTACGGAGGCTGGTCTTCCGAGCGGGAAGTCTCCCTGTCATCAGGCCGGCAAATGGCCAATGCTGCGCGCGCGGCCGGCTATGACGTGGTCGATATAGATGCCGGACGCGATCTCGCGATCCAGCTTGCAGAAGCCGCGCCGGACTGTGTCCTGAACGGGCTTCACGGGCCATGGGGAGAAGACGGCTGTGTCCAGGGCCTGCTCGAATTCATGGGCCTGCCCTATTCCCACTCCGGCGTTCTTGCGTCGGCGCTGGCAATGGACAAGCTGAAGTCCAAGGCGGTCTATCGCGACGCCGGTCTGACGGTCGCAGAAGACAAACGGGTCACCCGCGCAGAGGCGGCCGCCAGCCATGCCCTGAAGCCACCCTATGTGGTCAAACCCGTAGCCGAAGGATCGAGCTTTGGCGTGCTGATCGTGCGCGAAGGCGCCAACAGCCCGCCACAGGAATTGCTCGGGGCCGGATGGCATTATGGCGACAATCTCATGGCCGAGGAATTTATCCCCGGACGCGAACTCACGGTCGGTGTTCTGGGCGACCGGGCTCTC
>TARA_R110000850_G_scaffold268326_4_pt1 | contig 32846 bp, 25 predicted proteins | sample TARA_R110000850 | Tara Oceans TARA_R110000850 (sample SAMEA4397586) | marine metagenome | biome: Polar Biome; feature: [SRF] surface water layer (ENVO:00010504); material: water (ENVO:00002006), including particulate matter (ENVO:01000060) such as... | depth 5 m | reverse complement strand
CGCGGCGCACCCTGGCTCGGTTTTGCCCCAGCCGATCTACGACGATCACCTGAGGCATTGCCACCATTGCGATTGCCAGTGCTGCGAGCATGTTGGGGTTTACCCGGTCGACGTGCTGTAGCACCGGGACGGCCACCACCTCCACTACGGCGACCATTCTGGATAGGCTCCGGACGAATGGAGAGATCCGGCTCAAAACCTTTGATATTTCCCCTGGGAACCTCGCGTTTAAGCACTCGCTCAATATCGCGCAGCAACTTGTGCTCGTCCACACAGACCAGCGAAACGGCCTCGCCTTCATTACCGGCGCGTCCAGTACGACCGATACGATGCACATAATCCTCCGGCACATTGGGCAATTCGAAATTTACCACATGCGGCAACTGATCGATATCCAGTCCACGGGCCGCAATATCCGTCGCCACCAGCACCCGCACCGTGCCCTTTTTGAAATCCGCCAGAGCTTTCGTCCGAGCACCCTGACTTTTGTTGCCATGAATCGCTGCCGCCCGCAGACCATCCTCAGTCAATTGATCAGCGAGCCGGTTGGCACCGTGTTTGGTCCGGGTAAAGACCAGCACCTGCTGCCAGTTGCCGTCACCAATCAGGTAAGACAGCAGCTCGCGTTTACGGCCCTTGTCCACCAGATGAACGGTCTGGGCCACCTGTTCAGAAGCTGTATTGCGGCGAGCCACCTCGATCAGCACGGGCGCATTGAGCAAACCGTCAGCCAAGCGTTTAATCTCATCGGAAAAAGTAGCGGAAAACAACAGATTCTGACGCTGCTTTGGCAATAGGGCCAGAACCTTGCGGATATCATGGATAAAGCCCATGTCCAGCATGCGATCCGCTTCGTCCAGTACCAGGATTTCCACCTGTGACAGATCGAGAGTGCGCTGATTCACGTGATCCAGTAACCGGCCCGGGGTAGCAATCAGAATATCCACACCCCTGCGCAACATTGAAATCTGTGGGTTGATATTGACGCCGCCAAAAATTACACCGGATTTCAGCGGCAGATGCTTACCGTAGGTGACAACACTCTCCGCTACCTGCGCAGCCAACTCCCGGGTGGGTGTTAATACCAGAGCGCGAACGGGGCGACGGTTGTTATCGGTGGGTTTATTACTGCTGAGGCGATGCAGCAGTGGCAGGGTAAAGCCAGCTGTTTTGCCGGTGCCGGTTTGAGCGCCCGCCAGGACATCAAGACCCTGGAGAATAATAGGGATGGCTTTCGCCTGAATGGGGGTGGGGTTGCTGTAGCCCTGATCAGACACAGCACGAAGCAATTCGGCCGAAAGGCCGAGGTCATTAAATGACATATAGATTTTAACTCCGGAACCGGCCTAGCCATGCATAGAGCACAGTAACGGTCTTAGGCTGGCAACAATTAATTAAGGGGGGTGTCAGGGAAAAACCGAAAGGAAAGTACCGAGGACACAACAGGTACCGACCGATGGATACCATGCGGGGGGCACTATAACAGCACCCCCCAGACAAGTCGATCAACTTATTTAAATAATCGTTCTTACAGCACGATTATCCTCTCGACAGGACAGACCGCACCGGCGGCTCAGTTTTTGTCCAGCAGGCCCTTGAAGCCACCCAGTTTGTCCTCTACCTGTTTCTTGATCTGATCACCCGCTTCTTTAAGTGCGCCGGAATTGGCTGCCGCATTGGCGGCATTTTTATTGATCGCCACCATCACCTGGCTAACGACCTCTGCAGCGGTGGCACCGTTGGACCTTTCACCAATACCGGTCAGCTGTATGTCTGGCAAGGTCAACTCAATGGGTTTCATGTCCAACAACTGGTTCACATAGCGCATTTTTGCACCGGTTATCTTCAGATCGCGGATAATAAGTTTTTTGGCTGCGCCCTCACCGGATTCATCAGCAGAAGAGTTCGAATCACTTCCACCGGCAGCATTGCTGACATTTTTCTGTAGTTGACTGAGGTTCGTGCCACCCTTCCCCGACTCGTAAGTAATTTCAGGGGCAACAATACGGATGCTGTTGATCACAATAGTATCGGTGGTGATGGACCCCGGTTCAATAGAGAGGAATATTTCCCCCAGAGAAAATGCATCAGCGCTGCTGAAGCCAGCGGGATTGCCCACCACCAGCCCCTGCAGGCTTCCCTCACCAGTTTTCAGGGAAAGGTCGACATCTGCCAGCGTGACATCGGACTGGGTCAGCCTGGGGCCGACAGTTTCAACCGCCATTTTGATACCGCGATCAAGATTCAGCACCCCAATCACCAATAAAACGATCAGTACTACCACCAGACCAGCTACAATCTTCAACAGAGTTTTCATTATTTTTTTCCTTTGACCAGGGGCCTACTCGCGTCTTTTAAAAATAAACGTGCTCGGTTTAAATTAAAAGTGTACAGCAATCTGATCGAATGCCAAAAATCCGGAAACCCTTATGACAAAAACTCCCAGAATCGGCCCGACCTATCTGCTTCAGGGCATGCGACTACTCCACCACCGGCAACTGCGCTGGCTGGTGTTATGGCCGCTGTTGATCAATGCTTTTCTGTTTGTCGGTCTCACCTGGCTGGCGATTGATCAGTTCGGGCAATTACTGACCTGGCTGACCAGTAAAATTCCAGCCTGGCTGGAATTTATTACCTGGATCTTCTGGGTACTGTTCAGTGGATTCTTATTGCTGGTATACGGCTACACGTTCGCCATTCTCGGGAATCTGCTGGCCTCACCATTTTACGGGCCACTGTCGGAACGGGCGGAGCAGGTGCTCACCGGCCATATTCAGTCAACACCGACCTCAATGAAGCAGCTACTGGCAATGGCGGGCAGTGCCATAAAGCGGGAACTGTTCAAAATGGGGTATTTTCTGCCGAGAATTGTCGGCATCTTTATGCTGACACTAACCTTGTCATTTATCCCGGTACTGAATCTGGTGGGGCCGGCAATTGCTTTTCTGTGGGGGGGCTGGTCGCAGGCATTGCAATACCTGGACTATCCTTCGGACAATCATGGACAGCCCTTTGATGAGCTGCGCCAGGTGCTGAAAAAACAGCGCCTGCAATCACTGAGCTTTGGTGGCACGGTGCTGATTGCCACCACCGTGCCGCTGTTGAATCTTTTTATCATGCCCGCCTCGGTGATCGGCGCCACCAGCTTCTGGCTGGACCACCTGGCCAGCGACCCTCAACAGCTGGGGCACAGCGATAAAAACGGCTCAATCTTGACCGAGTAATTCGGGGCCCGGCTGTTCACAGTGCAGCTCTCTACCCAGCAACTTCTGGATAGGTTCCAGCAAAAAGGCATCGTCCTCACAGGCAAAGCTGATGGAGGTTCCGAATTTTCCGGCGCGACCGGTACGGCCGATCCGGTGCACATAATCCTCAGGTTCTTCCGGCAGAGTGAAATTGATGACATGGCTGACACCGTCGATGTGGATACCGCGGCCCGCCACATCTGTGGCAACCAACACCTTGAGCTCACCGGACTTGAAGTCGTCCAGGGTTTTTACCCGTTTTCCCTGTGGGACATCGCCCGACAACAGGCCGACACTGAAGCCTTTTGCTCTCAGTTTTTCCTGTAACCGCCGGCACTGGTCACGGCGGTTGGCAAAGACGATCACACTTTCCACCGCTTCCTGCTGCATGATGCCGTCCAGCAGGCGGAATTTTTCTTTTGCCGAAACAATAAAAACTTTCTGATCAACACTGTCCGTCGCCACATTGTCCGGTTCAATCTCGATGCTCACCGGGCTCACCGTCCACTGCTCGGCAAGATTGAGCACCTCCGGGGTAAAGGTGGCAGAGAAGAACAGCGTCTGCCGGTTTTCACGGGGGGGCGTAAGCCTGACGATACGGCGCACCTGTGGAATAAAACCCATATCCAGCATGCGGTCAGCTTCATCCAGCACCAGCACTTCAACCCTGTCCAGATAGACATCACGGCTTCCCGCAAAGTCCAGCAGACGGCCCGGCGTGGCGACCAGGATGTCACAAACATTCTCGAGTAAATGACGCTTTTGCTTGTCGTAATCCATACCGCCCACCAGGGTATGCACATGCAGGTCCGTGTATTTACAGAGGTCCTTGGCATCCTGTGCGATCTGCATAACCAGCTCGCGGGTGGGCGCGATAATCAGCGAACGGGCCTCACCGGCAAAACGTTCATCATCGATGGTGTGATTCAGCAGTTCGGTAATAATTGTCAGCAGAAAAGCCGCCGTTTTACCGGTACCGGTCTGAGCCTTGCCTACTACATCATGGGCCCTGAGGGTGAATGGTAAGGATCTGGCCTGAATGGGTGAACAGTATTGAAAACCCAGATCAGCAATGCCATGCATCAGAGGTTCCGGTAAGTCCAGATCGTGAAAGCGCAGCTTGCCCTCTTCCTCAGGTACCTGAAAGTCCGACAGTGTCCATGCGTTATCCCTGGCCTTGGCAGGCGCTTTACCACCGCGGCGGCGGCTGCGACGGGCAGGACGTTTGGGATGGGTCTCAGGCGTTTGGGAAGTGGTTTGTTCAGTCATAATATGCCAACAGGAGGAATGTCCGGATTAACCCGGTCTTTAAAAGGCCGGGATTATAGCACGGGATAAAATGCCTGCATTCAGCACCACCAAAAACAGTGATTGCCACCATCCTGCCGCACCTGTTTGTCAGGCAACAGCAACAGGGGCTCTTACTCCAACAACTTTACCGGCACCCGTCTAGGTCCCCAATGGCCTGGCTCCGCTTCAAATACACCCGGCAACGGGAAGTTGCAGACGTGGCAGCGACCCTCCGCCGTTATGCCCCAAAAACCTAATTGGTACCAGTCTCTCTCAATCACGACCTCATGACAGCTTGGACAGAATGTACTGCCACCTGCAGGATCGTGGACATTACCGGTGTAGGCAAAGTGAATACCATTGGTCAGTGCAATCTGTCGTGCACGGGTTAGGGTTTTCGGCGGGGTGGCCGGCGTATCCCGCATTTTCCAGTCAGGGTGAAACGCCGTGAAGTGCATCGGCACATCCGGTCCCAGCTCACTGACTACCCAACGGGTCATGGCGTCAAGCTCCTCATCGGAATCATTTTCCCCGGGAATCAACAAAGTAGTCAGCTCCAGCCAGACATTTGTTTCGTGGGCGACATACCGAAGGGTCTCAAGAATATTCTGCAACTCCCCTCCACATATTTTCCGATAAAAGACATCAGTAAAGCCTTTCAAATCGATGTTGGCGGCATCCATATACTGGAAAAACTCGCGGCGCGGTGCATCCTGAATATAGCCGGCACTGACAGCCACCGCTTTTACCCCCAACTCCCGACAGGCTTTAGCGACATCCACGGCATACTCCAGAAAAATAACCGGGTCGTTGTAAGTAAAGGCAACGCTACGGCAACCCAGCTCCAGGGCGGTTTCCGCCAGCTTCACCGGCATCGCCGAATCCGCCAGCGTATCCATTTCGCGGGATTTACTCATATCCCAGTTCTGGCAGAATTTGCAGGCAAGATTGCAGCCTGCCGTACCAAAAGACAGCACCGAACTGCCTGGCAAAAAATGGTTGAGCGGTTTTTTCTCGATAGGGTCGACGCAAAAGCCGCTCGACCGACCGTAACTGTAGAGGACAATTTCATCGCCCTCCCGACCCCGGACATAACAAAGCCCTCGCTGTCCTTCGTGCAGCTTGCATTCACGGGGGCAGACATCGCATTGCAACCGCCCATCCGCAAGCGCATGCCAATAATGGGTGGGATGATTAGCGGGTGGCAGCTGGTTGTTTGTCACCATGGATAAGAGCAACCTCTTTACTATCAAAGCAATAACAAAAACACACTATAGTTATAGAACAAACACAGGCGTTGAGAGATATCATGATCGCAACCAGAACAGCTGCTGTAGCAGGTACATTTTACCCGGCCGACCCTGCTGCATTGCAGCATGAAGTGGACGAGCTGTTGGCTGGGACATGCTGTGACGTTGACGCCTCGCCCAACGTATACAGACCAAAGGCACTGATTGTTCCCCATGCAGGCTACCGTTTTTCGGGACCGACTGCCGCCACAGCCTATCGCTGTTTGTCACCGATGAGCCGGGATATTTCCCGGGTGATAGTCATCGGCCCCTGCCACCGCATACCCCTACGGGGCATGGCTGCGCCCTCTGCGGCCAACTTTCAGACCCCTCTCGGTGATGTGCCGGTGGACCGGCAAAGCATTGACAAGCTGGTAAGACAAGCACTGGTAACAGTGAATGATGACGCCCACCAGTTCGAGCACAGCATCGAAGTTCAGCTGCCTTTTTTGCAGCGTGTTCTGCATGAATTTACCGTGGTTCCACTGGTTGTCGGGAATACGCCACGGGAGCAAGTCACCGATGTATTAAGGCAGCTGTGGGGAAGCGTGGAGACCCTGATTGTAATCAGCACAGACCTGAGCCACTATCATCACTACCAGGACGCGCAACGGCTGGATAAATTCACATCCGCCATGATTGAAGGGTTTGACAGCCACCTTACCAGCGAACAGGCCTGCGGCAGCAGAGCAGTCAACGGTCTGCTGAAACTGGCTGAGGAAGCGCATTTGAAACTGCACACACTGGATGTCCGGAACTCTGGGGACACCGCTGGAGATAGAGATCGCGTGGTAGGATACGGTGCCTATGTCATTTATTGAGCTCAGCGAGGATGACCGTCAGATACTGCTGACGCTCGCCAGGGAGAGCATCCGTGTCCGACTGCTGTTTGACCGGGACCTGCAAATTGATGAGACCGTGTTCAGTCATGCTCTGCAACAACCGGCTTGCAGTTTTGTCACGCTAAAAATCAAGCAGGCATTGCGCGGTTGTATCGGTTCAACAGAAGCGTCGAGACCACTGGTTGTCGATGTTGTACATCATGCCGCCTCGGCAGCATTGGATGACCCACGCTTTCCCCCACTGTCGCTACAGGAGGAAGCGCTTGTTTCAATTGAAATTTCTGTTCTCACCGAGGCCATGCCGCTGTTGTTCTCCAGTGAGGATGAACTGCTGGCTCAGCTCGAGCCTGGCGTCGACGGCCTGACTATAGAGGCCGGTGCCCAGCGTGCAACGTTTTTACCCAGTGTCTGGACCACTCTCCCCGATAAACAGCAGTTTCTCGACCATCTCAAACGCAAGGCTGGTCTGGAACCGGAGCTGTCCGCCGAGAAACTCAAGGCATGGCACTATCAAACGGTGTGTTTTCGGGAATAGCGGTTTTTAACTGATGAGACATGGAGTACCCTTGCGGCAGTTCAATTTACGGCCCCAGAGGCAGCCATCATGACCAAAGATCAGATTCGAAGCATGCGCAACGCCATGGGTAACTTTGCCACCGGCATCACGGTGATGACCACAGTGGACTCAGAGGGAACCGCCAGGGGCATGACAGCCAACAGCTTCTCCTCCGTATCGCTCGAGCCAGCGCTGGTGTCCTGGTGTGTGGGCAGTGAATCACGGTTGTTTGGCCTGTTTCAGGAGCAGGACTATTTCGCTGTCAACATACTGCACAGCGGTCAGGCCGACCTGTCACAGCTATTTGCCGGCACCGATGACAACAAATTTGCCAATGTTCGCTGGCACCCGGGGCTGCATGGACTGCCACTGCTGGATGACTGCCTCTGCCACTTTCAGTGCCAAATAGAGCACCGCTATCCCGGTGGCGATCATGTCATTCTGGTGGGTCGGGTACTCGAATTCAGCAACGCGCCCATGGATCCGCTGATTTTCCACAGCGGTCAGTATCGACAACTGCAAGATAGCGAAGAGCGCTGAAACAGATTAGGGATTACGACCAATGGTGACGCGCTCCCGCCCCGCCAGGTCAAAATGGCTTGTCACCGCCAGAAAATCAGCCCGGTTCATTAACTGACGCACCCTTTCACCCTGCTGCCAACCGTGCTCAAGTAGCAACCAGCCCCCGGCATTCAGATGTTCCCCAGCATTCTGGATAATCACCGCCAGGTCACCAAATCCACCATCGGTGGCCACTAGCGCAGAGGTCGGCTCAAAACGAACATCTCCCTGCTGCAAATGCGTGTCGGCTTCATCTATATAGGGCGGGTTGCTCACCACCAGATCAAAGCGGGAACCGACAAGAGCTGAAAACCAGTCACTTTGAAAGACCCGAACATTGCCAAAGCCCAGCTCCCGACGATTATGTTCCGCCAACGCTAACGCGTCCGGGCAAACATCCACCGCTGATATCTGCCAGAGCGGCCGTTCGCTGGCCAGCGCCAGCGCCACCGCACCAGTACCCGTGCCCAGATCTGCCACCAACGCCGCGTGCTCCAGTGGTAATGCGATTGCCAACTCCACCAATAATTCGGTCTCGGGCCGGGGAATCAGCGTTGCCTCAGAGACCTTCAAAGACAATGACCAGAACTCCCGCCGGCCGATGAGATAAGCGATTGGCTCACCCTGGACTCGGCGAGCAAACAACGTATTAAACCCGGCCACTTCAGCCGACAGCAGTCGATACTCGGGCCATGTATAAAGGTAGGTTCTCGGCTTGCCGAGCACATGGCAGAGCAACAGCTCAGTGTCCAGCCGCGGACTGTCACTGCAGCCCGAAAGCTCGCTGCTGCGCGCCAGCAGACTGGCGATGTCGGGCACCACCAGATCAGCCCGAAAGCGCGGCTAACTGCCCCGCCTGGTGTTCATGAATCAACGGCTCTACCACTTCATCCAGGTGACCTTCCAACACCTCCCCCAGTTTATAGAGCGTCAGATTGATACGGTGATCGGTGACCCGACCCTGAGGGAAATTATAGGTACGGATTCGCTCGGAGCGATCACCACTTCCCACCTGCAGTCGTCGCTCGTCGGCAATATTTTTTGCGGCCACCTCATCTTGGGCACTTTTCAGCCGGGCCGCCAATAATGACATCGCCCTTGCCCGATTCTTGTGCTGGGAGCGTTCATCCTGGCACTCAACCACCAGCCCGGAGGGCAAGTGGGTAATGCGAATGGCAGAGTCGGTTTTATTGACGTGCTGGCCACCGGCACCCGACGCGCGGAACGTATCAATCCGAAGATCGTTTTTATTGATATTGACCTCTTCCAACTCATCGGCTTCCGCCATAATTGCCACTGTACAGGCAGAGGTGTGAATCCGGCCTTGGGACTCTGTTTCTGGAACCCGCTGAACACGATGCACACCGGATTCAAACTTCAGCCGGGAATACGCCCCCTGCCCGACGATACGGCTGATAATCTCCTTATAGCCACCGTGTTCACCGTGGCTTTCACTGATAACCTCCACTTTCCAGCGCCGGCTTTCCGCGTACCTGCTGTACATCCGAAACAGGTCACCGGAAAAGATCGCCGCTTCGTCACCCCCTGTTCCAGCACGGATTTCAAGGAACACATTGCGATCATCATTGGGATCCTTCGGCAACAGTAATGTCTGCAACTCAACCTCAAGGTCGGCAAGCCGGCTTTGGTTTTCAAGAAGATCCTCTTCCGCCATGGCGCACATATCCGCATCGGTATCCTTGAGCAATACTCGCGCCTCTTCAATGTTCGTCTGAACCCGATAGTAGTCGCGATAGCTTTTCACCACCGACTCCAGCTCCGCATATTCACGGGACAGCTCACGGAAGCGGGTTTGCTGACCGATCACTTCGGGGTCACTCAGCAGCGCGCCCACCTCCTCATAGCGGTCGGCCAAATGTTGCAGTTTTTCCAGGATCGATTGTTTCATTAATGCTCGTTAGTGAAGAGTTATAGACATCGTCTTATTTGGATTCAGAATCGGGCTTGTCAAGACCGAACAGGTCGTGGGCCAGACTCAGTTGCTCGGTGCGTCCCGCTTCACCGGCCTGCTTTAATCGCGTGGTCGGCACATGCATAAGTTTGTTGGTAATGTTGCGCGCCAGTGTTTTCAACACCTGCTCCGGCGCTTGACCCGTGCGCAATAGCGCGATGGCCTTATCCAGCTCCTGATCGCGCACCTGCTCTGCGCTGCTGCGGAAAGCACGGATGGTTTCCACCACATCCAGGCCCCGCAGCTGATTTTGCCAGGCATTCACCCCTTCTTCGATAATCTGTTCTGCTTTGCTGGCGGCACTCTGACGAGAGCGAATATTCTCTTCAATCACCGCCTGCAGGTCGTCGACCGTGTACAGGTAGACATCCTGAAGCTTTGCGACCTCTGGCTCAATATCCCTGGGTACCGCAATATCCACCATGAACATGGGTTTGTGCTTGCGCTGCTTCAGAGCTGACTCCACGGCCCCTTTCCCCAGAATCGGTAACTGACTGGCCGTGGAGGAAATCACCATATCGGCCCGGGGTAAAAAATCGGGTATTTCCGACAGCAAAATGGCCTGTGCGCCAAACTGGAGGGCCAGATCCTGCGCTCGACTGAGGGTGCGATTGGCGACCATTATTTCCTTTACCCCCTTTTCCTTGAGATGCCGGGCCACCAATTCCACTGTCTCTCCGGCACCAATCAACAACGCCCGCACCTCGCGGAGATCTGAAAATATCTGCTGGGACAAACTGACAGCTGCGTAAGCAACGGACACGGGATTCTGACCGATAGCCGTTTCAGTGCGAACCCGCTTGGCAATCGCAAAGGCCTGCTGAAACAACAAATTGAGCTGCGTAGAGACTTTGCCAGCTTCCCTGGCCACGGCATAGCAGGACTTCAGTTGACCGAGAATCTGCGGCTCACCCAACACCATGGAATCGAGGCCACAGGCCACTTTCATGATATGCCGGACGGCGTCATTGTCCCGGTACAAATAATGACAGGGGTGCAATTCAGGCAGGGTGATACGGTGATAATCCGCCATCCAGCCCAGGGCCTGCTCAGGCTCATTGCCGATGCCGTAAATCTCTGTCCGGTTACAGGTCGACAGAATCGCGACTTCTTCAATACCGGCGTAATCACACAATTGCTGTATCGCTTCAGCAGTCTGATCAGGGGCAAAGGCTACCTTCTCCCGGATATCGAGAGATGCGGTACGGTGGTTGATCCCGAGGGCAAAAATCGTCATTACAACAGTGCTTGGCAGTAGATCGACAATTGTCCGGTTCTGGCCAGGCAAAGACAAGCGGTATCGAATTTAACCCGGACTGCAATATTCCCCTTTCGTTATTGTCTGAGTTATTGGATACAATGTTGCTATCGCGGGTTGCGGCTCAAATAAAATCACAGTCGTACTTCTCTCATCAAAACCGACAGAGCACCAGGCTGAAGCCAGCCCCTATGAAAATACCCGGCCACCTATTACTAACCCTGCTATTGGCTTTCCAGGTACTGACGGGCTGTGCCCATCAGGTGTCTGAACAAATTGATCTCCAGGCCCCAGCACCGAAGCAACCACCCGCAGAGACCGCGCCAGACCAGGTAGCTACTGAGGTAAAAGCCGATGTGCCATCCCGGCCATTTCCCACCGATACTTTTTACGACCTGCTGGTAGGAGAGCTGGCCGGCATGCGCAATCATCTGGATATTGCGCGGGAAAAGTATCTGAAACAGGCCCGAATCACCCGTGACCCCGGTGTTGTCGCCAGGGCAACCAGCGTCGCAGCCTACGCCGAGGACCGTGAGGCACTACTGGAAATGGCACTGTTATGGAGCGATATTGAACCGCAAAATCTCGATGCCCGCAGTCTGGCAGCCCTCTCGCTTGCACGTAGCGGACGACTCAGCGAGGCTATGACGCATGCTGTTTTTTCACTGAGCAAGGGTGATGATGAACCGGTCATGTCCATTGCTGTAGCCGCCGGTGGCCTCAGCCCTGAACAGCGAGCGCCTTTGCTGACCGAATATTCGACCCTCCGCGAGCAATTCCCCGACAACCAAACACTCCTGCTCGCCAGCGCCATGCTGTTCAGTCAGCAAGAGGATTTGCAACAGGCATTGAATACCATTGATCGACTGCTGAAGCTGGCGCCCGAGCAAGAAAATGCGCACATATTCAAGGCACAATTGCTCCACCAACTGGATCGCAAAAAAGAGGCCATAGCATTTCTCGCAGGCAGCCTGAAAACCCTGCCCGATAGCATGAAACTGCGTCTCCAGTACGCCAGGCTGCTTTCAGAGGATGATCTGGAAGGTGCCCACGCCCAACTGCGCCTGCTGGCTGACAAGCACCCCCGCGACACCGAACTGCTTTTCACGCTGGCAATGGTGAGTCGGGGCCTGGATAAAACTGACGAAGCACGCCAGTTGCTTACCGATCTGACCCGTCACCCGGGAACTGCTGCAGCTGCCCATTTCGAGCTCGGGAAAATGGCAGAAGAGGCAGAAAATATGGATTCGGTACTGTTCCATTATGCCCAGGTACGCAGTGGCCAAAAGCTCCTCCCCGCAGCAGTCCGGCTCAGCCAGTTCATGGCAAAGCATGACGAGCTGAACAATGCCAGGCTCTACCTGCACGAATTGCGACTGAACCATCCCCGGTACTCGGCACCCCTGTTTCAGATTGAGGCCGAACTGCTTGCCGACCACGATTCGCTCAATGAAGCCCGCAGCCTGATGGACGAAGCCGTTAACGAACATCCTGACAATAACGCGCTGCTCTACACCCGGTCCATGCTGAGCGAGCAGCAAGATGACTTTGCCAGCTCGGAAAAAGATCTCCGGACCATTCTTGCCAGGGATGCCAATAATGCCACAGCACTGAATGCGCTCGGTTATACACTGACCGTAAATACCGATCGCTACGAGGAAGCGTATCAGCTGATCACCCGTGCTCTGGAGCTGAACCCGGGTGATCCGGCCACCACCGACAGTCTCGGCTGGGTGCTCTACCAGATGGGCAATCACGAAGAAGCTATTGTGCATCTTCGCGAAGCGCTGAAAAAATTGTCGGACCCGGAAATTGCCGCGCATCTGGGCGAGGTTCTATGGGTCTCAGGTGACCGGGAAGAGGCCCGCGCTATCTGGCAGACGATCCTCGACAAAGACCCGGACAATACGACCATTCTCGAAACCATGGAACGCTTGAAGGAAAACCAGAGGTAGCCACATGCGACTGCTCCTTCCGTGGTTGATCCTGTTTCTTGGTGCCTGTGCCTGGCAAAACCCACAGCCGCCAGCCTCGATTGCAAACTGGCAGAAGCACACAGAGCACTTGCAACAACTTGATCTCTGGCTGCTTGAAGGCAAACTCGGTTACAGGGACAGTCGCGATGGCGGCAGCGCCTGGGTCAACTGGCGTCAATCCGGGGCTGCCTTCGATCTGCAACTACACGGGCCTTTTGGCAGCGGGGCAACACGCATTCTCGGTGACGACAATCACGCGGAATTGCAACAGTCGGGAGAAGACACGCTGACGGCCGTATCCCCTGCAGCGCTGACGGAACAACTTTTTGGCTGGCAGTGGCCGGTAGACCAATTGCAATTCTGGGTTCGGGGAATACCTTCACCCCATGAGCCCACAGTACTGAGGACCCATAATGCAGAGGGCACCCTGGCGGTACTGCAGCAGTCCAACTGGCAGCTGGAATTTACCGGTTACGAACAGGTTGGCCAGTGGGTGCTGCCCAGCCGCATCAAGGGCAACAGCGGGGAGTTCAGCTTCACCCTGATCGTCAAGCGCTGGCATCCCGGGGACACTGCGCCGTGAAGCTATCACTACCCGCTCCAGCCAAATTGAACCTGTTTCTTCATATTACCGGCCGTCGGGAGGACGGTTACCATAACCTGCAAACCCTATTTCAACTGCTTGATTACAGCGACCTGCTGGATTTTGAGCGCAACGACACTGGCAAAATCTGCCTCACCGATGAGCAGACGGGTATCCCCCCCATGGAAAATCTGATTTTTCGGGCGGCACGTTGCCTACAGGAACAGACCGGTTGCAGGCAAGGGGCCAGCATCCGCCTGCACAAACGGCTGCCCATGGGCGGTGGACTCGGCGGCGGCAGCAGCAATGCCGCCACCACCCTGGTGGGACTCAACGCCCTGTGGGAGACGGCTTTATCAAAACAGCAACTGATGGCCATGGGAGAAAAACTGGGTGCGGATATTCCCCTGTTTATTTTTGGTCAAAGCGCCTGGGGCGAGGGCATTGGCGAACAACTCACGGCCATCGAATTACCACCCGTCTGGTACCTGGTCATCGCGCCGGATGCCCATGTTTCAACAGGAAAAATATTCACCCATCAGGGTTTGACAAGGAACACGCATCCGATCAAAATACGCGCCTTTCTCGAGCGGGGTGGTAGAAACGATTGCCAGGCAGTAGTGGAATCGCTCTACCCCCAGGTAAAAGAGGCGCGCTTATGGCTGGCTCAATTTACTGAAGCCCGATTGACGGGAACTGGCGCCTGCTTGTTCGGCTGCTTTGATTCAGATACCACTGCAAGGTCAGTACTGGAACAACTGCCACATCAATGGCAGGGCTTTGTTGCTAAAGGGGTCAACCAATCCCCGTTATTTCAGCAGTTACCGTCTAAATACTAATATTGGGGTGTCGCCAAGTGGCTAAGGCAACGGGTTTTGATCCCGTCATTCGGAGGTTCGAGTCCTCCCACCCCAGCCATTATTCTCTGAATTCCTCTGGGCCACCGGAGACATTTCGAAACTGATCAGGAAAAAGCCGTGCCTAACTTGATGGTTTTCTCCGGGAATGCCAACCCGGAGCTGACAAACGAAATTACCCGTCACCTCGGCCTGAATATGGGCAAGGCGCTGGTTTCACAGTTCTCGGACGGGGAAATCAATATCGAGATAAGGGATAATGTGCGCGGCCGCGATGTTTTCGTCGTCCAACCCACCTGTGCTCCCACCCATAAAAATCTCATGGAGCTGGTACTCATCATTGACGCACTGCGACGTGCCTCAGCTACCCGTATCACAGCAGTAGTGCCCTACTTTGGCTACGCACGACAAGACCGCCGGGTTCGCTCTATCCGGGTGCCGATCAGCGCCAAGGTAGTAGCAGACATGCTGACCAATGCCGGGGTTGACCGCGTCATGACCGTAGATCTCCACGCCGAACAGATCCAGGGATTTTTTGATTGCGCGGTGGACAACGTCTACGGCTTGCCCGTATTACTCACCGACGTAGAAAGACAGAATTACGAAAACCTGACAGTAGTTTCACCAGATATTGGTGGTGTGGTTCGAGCCAGAGCGATGGCGAAACAACTCAACACTGACCTGGCCATCATTGACAAGCGCCGTCCGGAGGCCAATCAGGCTCAGGTAATGAATATTATCGGTGAAATCGAAGGCCGCACCTGCCTGCTGATCGACGATATCGTTGATACGGCAGGGACACTTTGCAAGGCGGCTGATGCCCTCAAGGAGCAGGGTGCAAAAAAAGTGATTGCCTACTGTACCCATCCGGTGTTGTCGGGCAAGGCCATCGAAAATATTACAAACTCTGCGCTGGATACACTGGTGGTCACCAACAGTATTCCTCTGACTGAGGCAGCAAAAAACTGTGCGCAGATACGTTCGTTGAGCCTCGGACAAATGCTGGCAGAAGCCATGCGCCGGGTCAGCAACGAAGAATCCATCAGTGCCATGTTCGACTGACAGGCACCGGATAATAAACCGCCCATTCGGGCTTTATAACTCCCGCAAGGGAATTTCAATACCCCCGCCTCGATTCTGGTCGCGGATCAGCAGGGGTAACAACAGGAGTCAAGGCAATGTCCAATGATTTTCAATTGAATGCCAAGGCCCGTGAGGACATGGGGAAAGGTGCGAGCCGCCGCCTGCGTCGTCTGGCCAAGCAGGTGCCCGCCATCATTTACGGTGGACAAAAAGCACCACAAAACATCAGTCTCGCTCAAAACGAGCTGAAACATGCTCTGGAGAATGAAGCGTTTTACTCTCACATCATCACCCTGGATCTTGAAGGCGATTCCCAGCAGGTGATCCTGAAAGATGTACAACGTCATCCATCCAAGCCGGTCATCCTGCATGCGGACTTTCTGCGGGTAAGCAAAACCCACAAACTGCACACCAAAGTGCCGATTCACTTTATCAATGAAGACACCTGTGTCGGCGTCAAACCCGGTGGCGGTATTATCTCCCGCACCATGACTGAGCTGGATATTTCCTGCTTGCCTGCAGATCTGCCCGAGTTCATCGAACTGGATGTGGCAGCCGTTGAAATTGGCGACATCCTGCATATCTCTGATATCAAGCTGCCTTCCGGCGTTGAGAGCGTGGCCCTGAGTCATGGTGAAGACCATGACCTGCCCGTATTCACGGTCAACAAGCCGAAGGCCGCCGCCACCGAGGAAGATATCGCTGACGAGGAAGCTGATAACACGACTGAAGAAAGCAACGGCGACGAAGAGTAAGTTCCCGGGGTTACCCCACCGGAACTTACTGTTCGCGTTAACAGGCCCCGACATTGGACACGCCCGTTCAACTTATTGTGGGGCTGGGAAATCCCGGCCCCCAGTATGAGCGAACCCGTCACAATGCCGGGGCTGATTTCGTTATGGCGCTCGCCAATCACTTCGGCGTTACGCTAAAAGCTGACAATAAGTATTCTGGTCTCACCGGCAAGGCCGTAATCAATGGCAAGCCGGTCTGGCTATTGATCCCCACGACCTTTATGAACCGCAGCGGCAAGGCAATTGCAGCCCTTGCCGGGTTTTACCAAATTCGTCCCGAGGCTATTCTGGTGGCCCACGACGAACTGGATCTGAATCCCGGTATCGCAAGATTCAAACTGGGCGGGGGACACGGTGGACACAACGGCCTCAAAGACACGATTCTTTCTTTGGGGAACCAGCGTGACTTTGCACGCCTGCGCATCGGCATCGGCCACCCCGGTCACGCCAGCGAGGTGGTCAACTATGTACTGCGGCGGGCACCGGCATCAGAACAACAATTGATTGATCAGAGCATTGATAACGCCATCAAGGCCATTGAGCCTACAGTGGCCGGCCAGTGGAACAGCGCCATGAAAGCGCTGCACTCAATCATTCCCTAAACAAACATCGGCATTGAGGTTTTATAGTCATGGGTTTTAACTGCGGTATCGTCGGTCTGCCGAATGTGGGCAAATCCACCCTTTTCAATGCTTTGACCCAGGCGGGGATTGACGCAGCAAACTTCCCCTTCTGCACGATTGAACCGAACACCGGTATCGTCCCCATACCGGATCCTCGCCAGGACAAACTCGCCGACATCGTCAAACCGGAGCGCATCGTTCCCGCCACCATGGAGTTTGTCGATATCGCCGGGCTGGTTGCCGGCGCCTCAAAGGGCGAGGGGCTGGGCAACAAGTTTCTCGCCAATATCCGTGAAACCGATGCCATTGCCCATGTGGTGCGTTGTTTTGACGATGACAACGTGGTGCATGTGGAGGGCAAAATCAATCCGGTATCAGACATTGAAGTCATCAATACCGAGCTGGCGCTCGCTGATCTGGATGCCGTGGATAAGACATTGTTGCGCGTGGCCAAGGCCGCCAAGGGTCAGGACAAGGAGGCCATGGCGATAAAAGCCGTGCTGGAAAAAATACAGCCTCACCTCAACGAAGCAAAACCGTTGCGGGCAATGTCCCTCAGTAACGAGGAGTTGAAAACGATACGCTCGCTCAACCTGCTGACCCTGAAACCCACCATGTATATCGCCAATGTCGATGAAACCGGATTTGAAAACAACCCCTATCTCGACCAGGTCAATACGGTAGCCGCCGCAGAGAATGCCGTGGTTGTCCCTATCTGTAACAAGCTGGAATCCGAAATCGCGGAACTGGGCGACGACGAAAAACTCGACTTTCTGCAGGAGATGGGTATGGAAGAGCCCGGCCTGAACCGGGTGATTCGCGCCGGCTATTCACTGCTGGGACTGCAAACCTACTTTACCGCCGGGGTAAAAGAAGTGCGTGCCTGGACGATCCCGGTAGGGGCCACCGCGCCGCAGGCTGCCGGTAAAATCCATACCGACTTCGAGAAAGGATTTATCCGCGCCGAGGTCATTGCCTACGAGGACTTTGTCGCCGGCAATGGCGAACAGGGCGCCAAGGATGCCGGCAAATGGCGTCTCGAAGGCAAAGAATATATTGTCCGCGATGGCGATGTCGTTCACTTCCGTTTTAACGTCTGAACACGACATCAATGGAAAGTCCAAGCTCGCCGCTTCCAGTCCACCCAAAACTGCTGCGCCCGCTGATGCGGGCGTTTTGCTGTACAGGCCGCCATCCAGCCCTATAATGCAGCAATGGCTAAATCACTGAAGGTCCTGATCCTTGGTCTTCTGCTGACGGTCTTGCTACTGGTTGCACTGACGCGCCATGTGCCGGGATTTCAGATCAGCAGCTTCCCGGTGCTGTTCAACACACTGGCTGGAACCGGTAGTCCTGTCGAACTGGAGACCATTACCGACCTGCTTGTCAGCCCCAAGGGATTTGAACTCACACTTTTCGCCGACAACATTCCCAATGCCCGTTTTATGAAAACCACCCCCGCCGGTCAACTGTTGGTCAGCTCACCAAAAACCGGCACGGTTTATCTGCTGGCTGATACAAATGGCAACGGCAAAGCAGATGAGCACATCCCGTTAATCGGTGGCCTGAATCGCCCACACGGACTCGATATTCACCACGACGGCGAAACTTCGTGGCTTTACATTGCCGAAACCAATGCAGTAGGCCGTATCGCCATAGACTGGTCAACGGCCTCCACTAAAAGCGACTATCAACGACTGATCACTAACCTGCCCAATACTGGCGGCCACTGGACCAGGACGATTCAGTTTGGAACAGACGGCTGGCTGTATCTCACCGTCGGCTCAAGCTGCAACGTCTGCGAAGAAACCGATCCCCGGCGAGCGGCCATGATGCGCTACCGACCGGACGGTTCCGGCGAACAGATTTACGCGACCGGCCTGCGCAACAGCGTGGGATTTGACTGGGCACCCTGGGATAACAGCCTCTACGCCACGGACAATGGCCGGGATATGCTTGGTGACGATTTTCCGCCCTGTGAACTGAACAGAATCGAAGCGGGTGGTTTTTACGGCTGGCCCTATATCAACGGGTTTGGCGATCTCGACCCCGACCTCGGGCAAAACAAATCGGCGAAAAACAAGGCCACCCTGCTCGCCACCAGTATTTCACCGGTGTTCGGCTTTCGAGCCCACAACGCACCACTCGGCATAAGCTTTTTAAGCCATCCCGACCGTCCGGATGGGTACCGACGCACCGCCCTGGTAGCACTGCACGGCTCCTGGAACCGCACCGAACCCGATGGCTACAAAGTCGTTGCCCTGCACTGGGATCAGCAGGGGAAAATTACCAGCGAGGATTTTGTCACCGGGTTCCTACGCCCCGACGATGACGTGATCGGTCGCCCCGTGGATATTGAGGAGGGAATGGACGGCAGCATTTTTATCTCGGATGACTACGCCGGGGCTATTTATCGGGTCCGCTACAATTAACCCTCAACAATGACAGCGGACCACTTTGATCAGATATGCACACCGACCTGCCACGCTTGCAGCGACTAACCGCAGGCAGAATACACCTTGACAACATCCGGCAAAATCGAGAAAATTCGCGCCCGTTATTCAGGCAATGGCTACGTAGCTCAGCTGGTTAGAGCACAGCATTCATAATGCTGGGGTCGGTGGTTCAAGTCCACCCGTAGCTACCATATTTTTCAAAGGGTTACGTACGCGTAGCCCTTTTTGTTTCTGCCAAATGCGTGAGATTTGCGTGACCCTCCTTCTGTCATGGCATTTGAACTCTTCAGTAGCGTTAATGTCGGCGTTGATCCCCGCTCAAAACTCACTTTCTCGGCTGCTTCTATCAGTTCCGCGATTTCCACTGCCGAATAGTGCGTGGTGATCTGCTTGTTGGTGTGACCCAGCAACACCATCCGTGTTTCTACACCGATACCGGCAGCGCGCAGGCGACGACCGAATGTGTGTTTCAGGTCATGCACCCTGACCGGGGATAACCCGGTCACATCTCGCGCTCTGCGCCAAGCCTTGGTATTCATCCGCTCGACCGGTTTGTATTCACCTTTGTATTGATAGGTGAATACATATTCCCGATGCTTACCACGCTGACGATTCACAACGGCTTTTGCGACAGAGTTCAGTACCACCAACCGATCTTCGCCATTTTTCACAAGGTCTCCCGGTATCAGGAACACACTGCTCGACAGCTCAGGGAGTGAGACTTCCCATTCCCAGCGCAAACCGCAGACTTCCGCTTCCCGTGTACCTGTGTTGACCTTGAATAACGCCATTTCCCGCATGTGCTTCGGCAATTCAGCAAACAGCCGCTCCTGCTCAACCCACGAAACCGGGTATGGCTTCCTGGCATCTTTCCAGTCCAGCATACGAATCAGCGGTGGTGTTTCCAGCCAAGGATTGCCGCGATCATCGCGCCACAACCTGGCCGCCAACATCAGTACCCGCCGGACAACAGCCAAATCGCGATTGATCGTATTGGACTTCAGGCCCTCTTTTTTGCGTGAAGCAATGAAAGGCCCCAAGGTATCCTGATGCACCTGCCGTAACGCCAGATTCCCGATATAGGGGTCGAGAATCCTCAGCGACTGGGCATCGCGATCAATACTGCGTTTGTGCTCGTTCTCCAGAAGATGCTTGGTGGCTGCCTGCCGAAAGGTGTATTCGGGTTTGATGCCATACACCATTTCATTCCGAATCTGCTCCAGGCGAAAAGTCAGGTATTGCTCGGCTTCCTGCCGGTCACCCGTGCCAGTGCTTTCGAAAAGGCGGCCATATCCTCTGATGCGTTTGTCGATTGTCCAGATGCCGTTTTTGCCCCGTTTGACGAGGCCCGGTGTTCTCTTCGACATAGTGAATTACTCCTATGGTTCGTCGAACACCCACAGCGGGACTTATACTGCTCCACCCAGGCATCCATTTCAAGGCGATCAAAGGCGATTCCCTGTTTGCCAATGGGAATCTCTGTCAACTGGAGTCGGACTTCCCGGTTGAATCGGTTCTTATCCATGCCCAGATAAGTCGGAGCATCTCTGAGTCGAATAAGCCGTGGCAGAATTCCTTGCATGGCTATCTTCCTAAATACACCGCTGTTATCTGCTCGCGCTCATGACCCAATTCACGGGAGATTTGTAATCTCGCTTGCTGATCCTGGGCTTTTTGACGGCTTGTGAGTTGTTGATTGGTTGGCCCACCTTGGTTGGGGGCATCCCAGCCCGTGAGCTCTTTGTAGCGATTTTGGGCATAGGTATGTCTGAGACCATGCATTTTGGATAACCCGGCATTGGCGGTTTGGCGTTCGTAGATACGTACCTGCTGGATGTATTGCCGGTTTTGGGGTATCAGTGAATGACTGCCTGCCAGTGCTTTGGCCTGTTCGAGTAGTTGCCGCTGTTCTTCTGTGCGGATGGGGATGGTTCTTTCCTTGCCGCCCTTGGTCCAACTGGCCTGTAATCTGATTTGATGGCCTTCATCCGCTTGCCGGGGTTTGATTTTCAGGGCCTCTTCCCGTCGTAGCCCAAAAGCTGCCTGGAGTTGCAGGCTCATGCGAACAAAGGGGTCTGTCACCTTGTCCAGCTTGTCCTGTTCCAGGGTTCTCGCTCTTGTGGTTCCAGTGGAACCATAGTAGCGATCGGGAATACCATAAAAATCGTTGGATCGGGCAATCACGTTTTGTTTATTCACCGCTCTGGCCCACCAGCGCAGATTACTCATCCGGTTCTTGATGGTGCCAGGCGAAAGATTTTGTGATTGCCACAGTTTCACCAAAGCTTCCACATGCTTGGGCTTCAGGGAGTGTTTACTCATGCGCCTGAAACCCAATTCATGGAGCTGATCAGCGATCTGTGTTAACTGGTGCTCGCGATTGCTGCGGGTGGCATAGCTGCCTTCCCGGTTATGGCGGCACAGTTGTTTCAATTGGTAGTTCAAGTCTCTCATTCGTGTAAACCTGTGTTGGTTAGTGTTTCTGATCAGCGCCAAGCCGTAGCCTGGACGGTCTGCACATGGCAGAAAGATCACGGGACACAACGCCCGAAACTGACCTGAATATGTCTGGCCCTAGACAGCAGATTTGTTCTCTGAAGAGACCTGGCACCTGCAAACCAATATCCCGGCTATCCGGGTGAGTGGAATTACCTCCTTTATTTAGATTGAGTTAAGGGACACGAAATAGCTGCGTGATGCAGCTAGTAACATTGACTTGGAAGGGTCGAGCCAGACGACAGCTATCAACTGTTGCTGAATGCCACTGCCGAAAGGCTCGCAAACTGAAGGTGTATCCGGCCTATAACAACTACAAAGCTTGACCGGTACAGATTGAAAAGTACTTTTAAAAGTGCAGACCGAAGCCCGCTGCATGAAAGATAGGCCTGTGCAGAAACAAAATAACTACTACCCTGCACAAGTGCGATTACAGACCTGTTTCGCACTCTACTCCGTTTGCTTGCGCAAGGTGGAGCTTGCCTTGCCACTTTCCCGCAGTGGCCGCGGATAGAACCGTTACAACAACATTGGAGGCTAGTTTAGGAACAGATCATCCCGGTGTCATGGCGAAATCCCACGCCAAACCGTTGCGGTTAGTGGTGCGGTCGCCCACGTCACTACCACTGGCGTTGGCAGTGACATGGGCGTAATCAAGCCTCCAGGAACAAGTGGTTCCACTGGAACCATGGATTTTTGACAACGGTTGCAGACAAGACATCAGTCAAAAATCCGAGGCCGCCCGATTCTCTGTTACCTCATCATGCGCAACCAGTACATAACGCCAACGCTTGCCGCCATTGGCCTGTAAATAATCGCTGGCGTTTTTGCAGTATTCCCGCGCGGCTTCTGCCTTGGCCTGAACGATGGCATCATCCAGTTCGTTGCGTGCCTTGGTTTCCACCATCAGCACTTCACTATCCAGTTCCGCGACAAAATCCGGCTGGTATTGCCTGTGCTCCACACCATCCTTATAGACAATCTGAAATTGTCCGCTAACGGGTTTGAACCACTTGATGGCATCCCGCTCCAATATCACCGAAAAACGGCGCTCGGTGTCGGAATCAAACTTTTGCAGCGGGTAAAGACAGTTACTAAAGCCACCAAACAGCATTTGTTTGATTTTGCCCACCTCCGCTACGGTTTCCCGGTAGTTGTGAATGGGCTGATCCACCGCTTTGGTAAAGGCCGCCTCCTTAAGGGGAGAAAAGCCGGCGCTCACTTTCACTTCGTAGCCGCTGGCCTGCTCCCAGTAATGCGCCGCCATTTGCGCGTGGATATTGTCCGCCAGCAGTTTGCCATAGCCGAAAAAGATATTGTGCAACTCGTCGTCTGAATAGGTTTTTGCCTCACTGAAATAAGCGACTGCCTGACTAGCCAGGCCATAAATCAACTCCGCGTGTTCGTCGTAGCTGATGTCGTCCTTGTCCACCAGGTGTTCGACGATATAGTCCTCCAACCTCTGGTATTTTTTGTTGGGGGCAGACGATATAGAAATCTGCTGGTTGGTTTGCAGGCTTTGGCTGATCAACTCCCGGTTGCTGGGCTGCAAATTGAGGTGATTCAGTTCCAGGGTAAATGGGTGGTAACCATAGGTTATCTCCCCTATCGGCTGCACCACAATGCGCGGTATGTCGATGGTTTGGCCAACCATTAGCGCCGTGGTTTTGGCCACCACAGCAGCCACGTCCAGATGCTCCTGTTCTGCCAACAACGATTGCTGCTCACCGGTCAATTGCTCCTGCACCGCCTGGGTAATCGCCGCCTGAATATCCGCGTTAAGCAACTGCTTTGATGTTGGCGCCTGCAGTGGTTTGTGCTGAAAGGTCTGTAACACCTTCAAAGCGACATCAGCCACCTGCCGCTCCCGTTCGCTGCCAAAGGCTAGTTTTTCTCCTTTGCCGGGATACTCTGTGCCGAGAGATTCATCCCCCGCCAACACGGCCTGAAGATGGGGTTTCACCACCACGGCCTCTTTGGGCGCGTCATTACCCTCGGGTTCCAGAATCACCTGTTTCAGCCGCAACGGGTTTTGCGGGTTATTGGCTTCATCGACAATTTCCTGAAAGCGGTCGTGGGCGACAATACTCAACCTATCCACCGCATCCACCCCGGTACGTTTACCGTAGGGTAGGCGCAAACCCCGGCCAATGGATTGCTCAATCAGGGTGCGGGCATTAGCTGCACGCAAAGGCACAATGGTGTAAAGGTTGGTAACATCCCAGCCCTCTTTCAGCATATTCACATGGATAACAATTTCCGTGGGTTCGTCGAAACTTTCCACCGCCAGCAGGCGAGTGACCATTTCTTCTTCTGCAGCACCACTTCGGCTGCTATCCACCTGAATGACTTTGTCTTTATAGCGACTATCAAAGAGCTGGTTTTCCAGCAAGTCCAAGAGATTTGCCGCATGGGTCGTGTCCCTGGCAATCACCAGCATAAAGGGCTTTACGATTTGTACCCCCTGCTGTTTGGCGTAGGTGAACAGTTCAACCTTGGTGGACTCGTGCAAGCGAATACCATCTTCAAGCTTGATACGCTCAAGCCGCTCGGCACTGTACTGGCTGGCGTTAAAGTTGCGCTGAGTCACCACAGCAGGCTCCTTAACAAAACCGTCATCCATGGCCCGCGCCAGGGGGTAATCCACCACCACATTCTTGAACGGCACTGGGCCACGATTGCCTTCCGTAAATGGCGTGGCTGTCAGTTCCAGCCCCATTAACGGATTTAATTCATTGAGTGAGCGCACCCCGGCACTGGCGCGATAGCGATGGGATTCATCCATCAGCATTACCAGATCGGGCAGATTGGCCAGGTAGTTGAAGTAACTGTCACCAATGGTTTCCCGCAGCCGTTTGATACGTGGGGCCTTACCGCCCCGTATTTCCGAATTGATCTTGGCGATATTGAATATATTGATAGTGACCGGCGAGAGAATATCCCCGGTGGCGGCGCTTTCGTAATTGTCACCCGTCACCACCTGTGGCGGATAGGCCGCAAATTCGGCAATACCCTTAAAAACGTACTTGGGATAGTTGGGGGTAAAGTCGGCAATCAGCTTGTTGTATATCGTCAGGTTGGGGGCCAGCACAAAAAAGTTTTTAATGCCGCAGGCCAAATGCAGGTAAGAAATAAATGCACCCATCAGACGGGTTTTACCCACACCGGTGGCCAGGGCAAAACACAATGAGGGAAACTCCCGCTCAAAATCCGTAAGTGTGGGGAATTCTGCTGAAATCGCCTTTTGCAGGCTATCCAACTCCCGCTCTTTTTTCAGCATATCTGGCGCGGCATCCAATGTTTTTGCCAGTGCGTACAGAGATTCTTCCTGCGGGGCACGTAAGCTCAGGCGGCCAGTAATGGCGTTAAGAGTGCGAGTATCCATCAGCTCTCTCCCTCGCCATTGTCACCGGTAAAAAGATCATCCTGTTCCGGCAACTGCTCGCGCTCCAACATCGGCAGGTTTTCCACATTCAGGCTGTAATCGTCGTGGCCCCACTCACAGCGGCTTAACACCATTTTGGGGATTTTTTTCAGCGTTAAATTAGGGAACTGATCCGCCTTGCAGCGGAAGGCGCTGCAACACACCAATAGGGTGCGATCCTGCCCCACCTCGTCGGATAACACCTGCAACTGCTCCAGCGACAGGGTTTGGGTGGTGACGTAAATAAAATCCGTTTCCGTGGAATAACCCTGTTGCCAGAACAGGGTATCCGAGGGCGCATAGCTAAAACCCTCCAGCTTGCAGATAGCTTCGGTGAGCATTTCCGGGTTGTACTCTTTATTCACCACCCAGCGACCCCAGGCATCCTGCTCCAGCAGTGATGGCGCGACCTTGTAATAGCGAAAACCGCCACCGCCCTGCCAGTTGACGGATTTAGTAATACCACCGGGGTCGTCGCCGTCGATGACCTTTTGCAAGCGCGGAATAATATGGGTATGGCAGTGCTCCCCCAGCTCCACCATAATCCAGCCGCGGCCCATTTTATGCGCTACAGCACCTGTTGTGCCGGAACCGGCGAAGGAGTCTAAAACCAAATCCCCTAAATCAGTTGACACCTCAAAAACCCTTTTCATTAAAAGCTCTGGTTTTGGCGTATCGAAAGAGCTAACTCCTGGGAACAATGAACGCATTTCATTTTTTGATGTTCTATTGCTCCCGACATCTTGTTTTCCCCATATGGTTCGAGGAACAAGGTCACCAACTTCTGTCAAATAGCGTTTTATACTTGGCCTAGCGTTACCATTTGGTCCCCACCAGACTCGACCGTCCCGATCAAGCTCATTTAGTTTGTCTTCCGAAATTCTCCAAAATCTACCGGGTGGAGGCGAAAATTCTCTTCCAGTCGGACCTTTTACAGTGTAGAGCCCTTTTGAATAGGGCTTGTTAGCGTAGGGGTCACCGGGTAACCATGGCCCCCTTGGATCATTGTCGGGGTTTTTGTAAATTGAATTTGCTTCTTCAGTTCTAGCCAATTTATTTGGGACCCAATCAGGCTTCTTCGAGAAAACCAGCAAGTGGTCATGATCGGTAGAAAATTGTCTCGCAGAATTACGCGGCGAATCCGCCTTTTCCCAAATCAAATTCGCTACGAAATTTTCACGCCCGAAAATTTCATCGCATAGCACCTTCAAATAATGAGCTTCGTTATCGTCGATGGTGATCCAGAGAGAGCCATCTTCTGATAACAAATTCCGCAAAATCTCCAGTCTATCCCGCATCAACCCCAGCCAGATGGAGTGCTCAAGCCCATCGTCGTAATGCTCAAAGGCACTGCCTGTGTTGTAGGGCGGGTCGATAAACACACACTTCACCTTGCCCGCGTACTCCTGCTCCAGCGCCTTCAACGCCAGCAGGTTATCGCCAAAGATCAGCTTGTTATGAAAATTATCCTTATCCGTTACCCGGTGTTTGGCATGGTAGGATTTGTCAGGCTCTTCCAGCAGAATACGCGGCTCCAGCTTGGGCCGTTTGTCTTTGCCGATCCAGGTGAGTTCGAGTTTGGTTTTTTGTTTGGAACCGGCCATTAGTGGTATTTCCCGGAACGGTTGTCAAATGCTGGTTTTGTTCCTTCTAAAATGGTCACGACTCTTGAGTTCAAATTGGAATTCTCAATCGAACCTGACGTGTACCTGATAACTGAATCAGCTGTCCGATCAAATTCCGCATAGATGATCTGTTCGGCATCACACACAACTGCCAAGTTTGGATTGTGAGTGACCATAATAATTTGCCGTTGCTTTTTTGCCTCTGCAATAACTGGAACGAGCAAACGGTAAACTGTCTCGTTATCCAAATTTTCTTCAGGTTGGTCAAGAATAATTGGCATCCTTCCTTTATCTACCAGAAGGTAAAAGATAAGTAGAAGCGCACCTCGCTGACCAGGTGAAAGCTGTTCAATATGAGCGTCTTGAAAAAGAAGCGAATATCTCGGCTCCAAAAATTTCAGCCCAAAGATCAGGTCGTAAACTGATTCCGCGGATTGCTCCTTTTTGAGCACATTGAATATTCCAAAGGAATTTGCTTTGTTGGCGTTAGAAGATTCAACAACTTTATTATGAAGAGCTTTGAGGAAGGCTATCAATTCATCTTTTGAATTTATATCATGAGTATCCAGGAGCTTTCTGATTGTTGAGAGCGCCTCATCTTGACCTCGAAATTCACCACTAGTTTGCTTAATCAAATTAAACAACGAGCTTGAGACTGAATCTGCGGACGCCGCCAGAACGGCCTGAAATTGCAACTTATAATCTTCACGAATCAAACTATTTTTATGGATTAAATCCTGCACCGGCTTGAAGAGTATTTCGCGGGCGTTTCGCTGTGCATTTAGCGTGTCATAAATCTCCGCCGACAATTCTAACCTGCGAACTTCCATCTCTTCTAGCTTAGAAGGAAGCTCTTTTATCTGAGCGATTCGGGTTTCCAAACCAATTTTGGTTTCAGGCTCGGTTTCAGTACCAGTCAATTCAGTGAGCTTTTTGTTCCACTCTGAAAGCTGTCGCTTATACGCTTCATAGTTTTGCTGCGGAGCGTCGAGTTTTTCAGTGAAAGCATTTCGTTGGGTAACAAGGGATTCCAATTGAGCATCGATAGCGTCGGTTTCAGTCCGAACAGTATCTTGTTTGGTGGTAATTTGATTTGTTTTTTCGTCAAGAATCGATATATCAATGTCAAGGGTTGCAAGTTCAGCCCAAGCAATTCCGACCAAATTCAAATCGTCGACCGTTTCCACTTCAGTCTGATCATAGGCACGTTGAAGAAGGCGTATTTTTTCCCGAACATTCGATATCGCCTTTTGCTGTTTGGCAAGAATAGTATTCTGCTCGGCAAGCTCCTCCAACCGCTTAGTGTCACCCTCAATTTTCTGGGTCACTTCAGCCAAGTTTTCTGCCGCTTGTTTCTGTTCTGGCGAGAGTACATCCGTCGGTTCAGGCTCCTCGGGGGGCATGACTTTCTGATGCTCCTCGATCTCCTTATTTTTCAACAAAAGCAAATCGGTCAACTTTTCCAACTCGATTGGCTGCAACTGCTCTTCAATGCGAACGATAGAAGCATTTAGTGAGGAGAGTTCTTTTCGGTATTCTCCTAACTGGTTTCTTAATGATTGCTCTTGTTGTTCGGTTAGCTGATCAAAGTCAAGCGCACCAAGACGTATATCCTCACCTGCATGGGAGAAAATGACTGCCCTGAGTTCCTTTTCAAATGCGTTTGACTTACCAGAAACATGTTCATTGCACAGCTCTTCAAAATACCCTTGGGGGATATATCGGACCAATTCAGCTTTTTCTTCGGGTGGCAGATCAATCAAGGGGCGTGCTTCAGTACTATCGTCCAGCCATGTCAGCGTTCCGGTGAAGTGTTTTGCTGGCTCGCCCGATTTCCCCCAAAACCTGTCACGACGTAAAAAGCTAAAGTGCTTTGATTGACGGGAGTTTCCTAACATTGCGATGACATCAGCGAGTGCACTTTTACCACTGCCCTTGTTACCAATAATAGCAGCCAAGTCTGGGTTTAGTGGGAGATCGCAACCTTCGAGCCATTTACCTATACCTTCTTTGTCTCCTGTTTTGCTAACTTCGACCGACTCTATGAAAAAAGTTTTGTTCGACTCGATTGCCTTTAGTTTTGACGGCTTATCTCCAATGAACGAGCGTTTTGATGGTTCAAGAATGGCCTGCCTAAAGCCATCAAAAGTTGTATCGGCCTTGATCCAGGTTTTTTTGCCAGAGGGAAAATCGCCATAACCACGTTTATTGTTGTCACCCGCTACACCAATAAAGCAATGTGCATCGCTTCCAGATACAACTAATCTGGGAATATTCTTTAAACCGTGAGTAAAGTTGCCCAACCAAGATTCATTTTTTTCCGTTTTCTCACACAAAAATGCGGATCTAAGCTCAAGATTTCTGGATTCAAAAACAGGTGACGACTCAAACAATCCCATGAAATAAGCGTAATGATCTTGCCATTTAATCTCATTCAAACCGTCACTTGTATCATAGGGCATAAAACCAATGGCCAAGCCATTGGGTACTTCAGTAATGGCCTTTTTATAGCTATCGCAATTGATTTCCGCCAGCTTATATCCTGCTAGGAGAGCTTCTTCCTCATCGGTAACGACATTTTGTTTATCGTGCCCTTTCTTACTAAGTATGTCCGACGCTGAACTTCTAGCTAGCTCAACAAATGCTTCTTTAGAAAGCGGTCTTTGCGCGGATGTCTCCAGCTTGAGACAACTTAGGAAGTCGCGTAGTTGTTGATCTGTGATCTTATCTGAGAAAATAACATGGGCATTCAATCTACAGGTAGTTGGAGCAGCCAGCCGAATCTCTATTCCCGGAAATACGGTTTTACGCAGTTTCGGGGAATCCGATTCACTTAGTCTTTTTTTCAGTAAGAACCAGCCGTCAAACGTCCAATAATCCATCACCGCAAAGACTGCAGGTGTCGCCTTATTCAGTGCGTCAATCATCTTATCGACTAACGCGCGATTTACGTCTGTTAATTCGTTGCCCTCAAATTTCTTTCCCATCCAATGGAAAGAAGCTGGTGTATGCACATGCAAGTCCCATTGTCTCCATAGAGAGCCGCGTGCGATATCTCGTTTAGACATATTCATCGCTCACATTCCTCAACAAACCGAAAACTCTGCTTCAACTTGTTTAATGGCGTTGCATAACCCAATCTACCCTCATGCTGCAATCTGCCTACGACAATACCAGGGTGAATATTAATGCTTGTTGCGAAGGCTGTTATCTCGGGGGCAGTTGGGACAATTTGGGACAACTCAAAAGCATGGGAAGGAGGAATCAGCTTGTCTCCCGCCCACCGGTTGGCTTCGTGTTCTTGCTCCGAGTCCGTTGTCCCGTGATTAGGGTCGTCCAGGAAAATATCGGCTTTGCTCTCGGCATGGAGCAGGATATGGGCAGCTTCATGAAAGAAGGTAAACCAGAATTTGTCATTGGTTTTTCCATAAAGAGAGATTTGAATTAACGGCGTGTGGCGGTTAAGCCAGCGCGCCACGCCACTCACGTGTGACTTGGGTATGGCAGGCACCAGCACCAGCTTTACACCCGCTTCGCCACAGAGTTGGCGCATTGCCGGTTCGAACTGTTGGGGTGGCTGGGTAGTCATTTCCCTGATGTCATCCAGCGCCTTGATAAATGTGGCGCGGTTGTATTTGGGCAATTCGATTTGCTCGGCTTTTATTTCACCCAGGCGCAACCAGGACGCGATAGCCCCGACATCTGACTGGGTTTCCCGCGTACGACGGAATGATGCCTGCATATCGCCATACTGTGTCTGCCAGCTATCGGGGGAGGCAACGCCAAAAAAGCTCAGCAACCTCTCCACTAGCGCCGGCTTTACCGCGCTCGTAATGCGCTCATCAGGAATGACCTTGGCCTTTTTTAGCTCTGCCAAAGGGAGCTGATCCAGCCACCCGGTCCAGGCTTTATAGCGCTCCTGAGCTTCGATGCGTGCGAGGTGTTCGCGGTATTTGGCCTCTCTGTTTAACCAGAAGTTGGCAGTGGACCCTAACACCCGCTCTAACCTTAAAGCTGCCTCATCGGTAAGGGCAACCTTGCCTTTAACCAGCTGATTCAGATGTTTGGTGCTAAAACCCAGGCGCTGAGCCAGCTCCGCCTGGCTCCAGTCGCGTTCTTCCATTACATCAAGAATGGTTTCACCGGGTGGGGAGACCCAATCGGGCTGAAATCCTTTTAGCTGATTAGTCATGGTAATCTCCAATATATATGATGGTGACAGCGGTCACCGCCGACCATTTGATTCCTTTATCGTCCTTGAGTGGCACTGGGTCGTGGTCTGGCGTAAAGACCAAGCGTTTACCCCCTGCAAGCGCCAACGAAAACTGGGCAGATCTATCACCTTCTAACGGATGAGGGTTACCCGCTATCAGCTCGTCCACATTATCCGCGGCATCTAATTCAGATAAACGCCTTTGTAATTTTCCAGCGCTGTCTGCACCCAGCTTTCGGTTTGCTTCACGGCTATTTTCACAGAGTTTGCGGAGCTTACTGTCCTTGTAACTGATATCCACTTGGGTACCTTAGTATATATTTATTTACCTAATAGGTAAATTTTAATTTCAAATCTGGCATTTTAATTGACTGCCCAGGTGATAGCAAAGAGAGGCAATTCTTCGACATTTTGTTCCAGTTTATCCTCAAGTTCGCCGATTAATTCCCCCCTTCTGGCATCCACTTCGTCTTGTTTATCAAACAGTTCCCGCCTATTGCGACTGCGAAGTTTTTCCAGCTCCCGCTGCTTTTTTTGCCAGTTGAGTTTTTCTTCCAGGTCGGGGGCGGCTTTGGCGGTACGGCGAACCTCTTTGATTTCTTTGTCCAGTTCCTTGATTTCCTGCTCCAGGCCCACTTTGAGGTCATCGGCCCAGCCGTCGAGTTTTTCCACTTCGGCCTCGAAGTATTTGAGATTCCGCTGATTCACATCCTGCAGGATTCCGGTTTTGCGGCGGTTTAGGTCATCCATCAAGTCAGTAGCGCTGTTTTCTTGTTCAACCAAGTCGATACGGGCGACCGGAAAGCCGAGAAGTTTTTCCAACACTTCCTGGTCGATCCTCTCGCCTGTATCGGTTCGTCCGCAGAGAACAATATGATCTTCTGCTCGCTCAAGGGAGGTGACGGTGACGCAATGGGCTTGAAGCAATCCTGATTTACCTTGAAGCTCCTTGATAACCGCAGCCTGGGTAGGGCTGGCGTTGTAGTCAAACTCCAGTTTGGCGGCTGGCAATTGCCGCGCTTTGGCTTGATGGATTAGCCATTGTGCCAATGGGTGGCTGAGGCGGTAGATATGGTGTTCCCCATCGCGTCGCGGCAGTTCGTATTCGCCTAGTGGTATTCCGGTTGGCGCACCGGTAGGCAGGCTCTTGAGAACAAAGCCGCCGTCTATTTCTTTAACATATTGCTGCAATTCACCTTTGGTGAGGTTGAGTAGCAGGCGTTCGTAACGGTCGAGGGAAGCGGTGCTGTCGATTTTGATTTTTTGCAGTACGTCTTCGTCAAAGTGCTCGAAAAGTTGCTCGCGTGTATTGACCATCTGGGCGTTAATTTCGTGGGCCAGCTCTTGCTGGAGTTGTTCAAAGGCAAAGCTAATCTGTTCCGGCTCCCGGCAGGTTTGGTAGATTTGCTTGATGCGCCGTTCCAGATCAACACCACTTTCGATAGCACCCAGCACCTCATCGGAAGCACCGAATACGCCATTGAACAGGTTGAATTTTTGATCCAGCAGTTCGTAAACACGGCGGTCGGCTTCGTTGCTGAGGTCGATAAAGTTGAGCACTACAACATCGTGCTTTTGACCGTAGCGGTGGCAGCGGCCTATGCGCTGTTCGATGCGTTGCGGGTTCCACGGCAAATCGTAGTTAATCACTAACGAACAGAATTGCAGGTTGACCCCTTCGGCAGCGGCTTCGGTGGCGATCA